>Ga0105048_10001874_pt1 | contig 34025 bp, 23 predicted proteins | sample MAT05_FD_78382 | JGI IMG/M metagenome (GOLD analysis project Ga0105048, IMG submission 78382) | Freshwater microbial communities from Lake Fryxell liftoff mats and glacier meltwater in Antarctica - MAT-05 | ecosystem: Environmental > Aquatic > Freshwater > Ice > Liftoff microbial mat | place... | reverse complement strand
GACAAGATCCGCAAGATCATGAAGATCGCCAAAGAGCCGATCTCGATGGAAACACCGATCGGCGACGACGACGATTCGCATCTGGGCGACTTCATCGAAGACACCAACAACGTCGCCCCCGTGGACGCGGCGATGCAGGCCGGCCTGCGCGATGTCGTGAAGGACATCCTGGACAGCCTGACGCCGCGCGAAGCCAAGGTGCTGCGCATGCGCTTCGGCATCGAGATGAGCACCGACCACACGCTCGAGGAAGTGGGCAAGCAGTTCGACGTCACGCGCGAACGCATCCGCCAGATCGAGGCCAAGGCGATCCGCAAGCTCAAGCATCCGAGCCGCTCGGACAAGCTGCGCACCTACCTCGACAACCTGTGACCGAGCCGAGGGCTGCGCGCCGGGCGGGGGCGCGCGGGTGGAGTCTCGTGTCACCGCTGCACGGTTCGGGCAGCGTGGGTCAACAACGGGGCCCCACCTACAATAATCGGCGATGACACGCATCTCCGACCGCACCGTGCTTTTCGCCGACCTGCGTGGCAGCACGGCGCTGTTCGAGACCCTGGGCAACGCTGAAGCCACGACGGTGGTGACCCACTGCGTGACTGCGCTCGGGGGCCTGGTGACCGCCAACGAGGGACACGTCGTAAAGACACTGGGCGACGGACTGATGTCGGTGTTCGACGAGGCGAGTTGCGCGGTGCAAGCCGCAGCCCAGATGCACGACCTGCTGGAAGTCATGGTCTCGCGCGGCAACGAACGGGGAGCGTCGGCCGGCCTGCGTGCCTTGCGCGTCCAGGTGGCACTGGCGCGCGGCGAAGTGGTGGAGATGGCCGGCGACTGTTTCGGCGACGCCGTCAACGTTGCTGCCAGGCTGTTGGATCACGCAGGCGACAACGAAACCCTGCTAACGGGGGAAGTGCTGCAACGCCTGTCGCTGGAAGCGCGATCGCGATTCCGCAGTCTGGACAGGCTGGTGCTGCGTGGCAGGGTCGAACCGGTGCAGGTGCACGTGATGGGCGGCCGTCGGGGCATCGGGGATCTGGCGGTGACGCAGTTTGGCGATGTCTCCACCATCACCGAGCCCGATGGATTTCGACTGGTGTGGGGTGGTCTGCATCGCGTCTTTGCCAGCCAGCAGATGCCCGTGGTGCTAGGCCGCAGCCCGCAAGCCACCTTCTGCGTCGACGACTCGCGGGTCTCTCGATCGCATGCCCGCGTCGACTGGCACAGCGGCAGTTTCCAGCTCACCGACCTCAGCTACAACGGCACCTACGTGCGCTTCAACGACGGTGAGATCGTCAGCCTGCGCCGCGGCAGTTGCACCCTGCATGGCAACGGGACGATAGGACTGGGCGCCTCGCCCAGCGACCCGGGTTCGGCCTGTGTCAGCTTCGACGTGCTGCGGTTCGCCGACACGCAACCGCAAGTTCCGCTTGAACTGCGTTGAAGACATGCGCGTTCTTTATGTCGATGACGATAGGGTGAACAGTCTGTTATTTCTCGAAGCCTGCCGATTGGCGCCACAGGTCGAGGTCGAGACCGCAGGCACTGGCGAAGAAGCGCTGGCGGTGGTCGAAAGCTTCAAGCCCGACTTGTTGGTCATCGACCTCCACTTGCCCGACATCACCGGCGACAGGCTGTTGCCCCGGCTGCGTGCAGCGCTGCAGCGACCGACGCTACCCGCCGTGTTGTGCACGGCAGATGCCGAAGTGCAGGTCGGCAGCGCCGCGCGCGACGCCGGTTTTTTTGCCTGCTGGACCAAGCCGGTCAACCTGGGCATGCTGCTGTCGGAGCTGGCACGGCTGAGCGCCCTCGATCCGTCCACGCGCCCATGACGCCACGTCCGGAACCCCCGTACCGCCATGGTCAGGCGGCAATGTGCGCCGTCTTGCTGGTCAATCTGGGCACGCCTGACGAACCCACAGCGTCTGCCTTGCGGCGCTACCTGGCCGAGTTCCTCAGCGACCCCAGGGTGGTAGAAATCCCGCGCCTGGTCTGGCTGCCTATCCTGCACGGCATCATTTTGCGCACGCGGCCAGCGCGTTCGGCGGCCAAGTACGCCAGCGTGTGGATGCCCGAAGGGTCGCCCCTGGCCGTGTGGACGCAGCGCCAGACGGCGGCGCTGGATCAGGCGCTGAAGTCCAGCGGCCACAACTTGCTGGTGCGTCACGCGATGCGCTACGGCAATCCTTCTCTGCCTTCGGTGCTGGACGAGCTGCGTCGGGCGGGGGTGACCAAGTTGTTGGTGCTGCCCCTGTACCCTCAGTACGCGGCGGCGACCACGGCCAGCATCCACGACAAACTGGCGCAATGGACTGCAGGCGCCCGGCGCATGCCCGAGCTGCGCTTCGTCACCGAGTACCACGACGATCCGGCCTACATCCAGGCCCTGGCCGACAAGCTGCAGGCGCATTGGCAAGAGCATGGCCAGGGCGACAAGCTGGTGCTCAGCTTTCATGGCGTGCCGGAAAGGTCTCTGCTGCTGGGCGATCCGTATCACTGCCAGTGCTACAAGACCGGTCGGCTGCTTCGGGAGGCACTCGGCCTGCCCCCCGAACGTGTGCTGATCACCTTCCAGAGCCGCTTCGGCAAGGCCAAGTGGCTGGAGCCCTACACAGAACCCACTTTGATCGAACTGGCCAGACAAGGCGTGCAGTCGGTCGATGTGATGTGTCCCGGTTTCGTCGCCGACTGCCTGGAAACGCTGGAAGAAATCGCCCAGGAAGCCCGGGAGGCTTACCTGGCAGCGGGTGGCAAGCGCTTCAGCTTCGTGCCCTGCCTGAACGATTCGGCGCCGTGGATTGCGGCCTTGCAAGGCCTGGTGGAACGCCAGCTCAAAGGTTGGCCGACCCTGCAGACGCAGGATGAAGCCGCCGCTTCAGCCCAGCGCGAACTGGCGCTCAAGCTGGGCGCTGCGGACTGAAGTCAGCGAACTGAGCCTGGCGGCGTGAACTTGATGAAATGGAGCCGGCGAACTGACGGCCCCATCGCCAGGTCCAGGCTGGCGGCGACGCCGACACATCCCGGCGTGCCGCAGGGCCCTTGCGCCGATCAGGGTGCGCGCGCGCTACCACCCAGGGCGCGCAGCTCCCACAGGTAATCGGCACCCTGGCTGTGTCGGCCGCCACTGGCGGTGCCGTACTGCGGCACTTGAGGTGTGCGCTGGGCCACTTCGTCGCGCACCTGTTCGAACACACTGTTGCCGACGCGCCAGTTCGACACCGTGCCCAGATTGCGCATCAAGCTCGACGCAAACGGCGAGTGACCGTCGCGTCCGCCGTCCGCCACCGGCTCATTGCCACCGGAGGACATCACCACGGCAGCGCGCCGACCCAGAATGGTCCTCGCGTCCTGTGGCTGCTCACCCGGCACGGAGACACGGCGGTCCCCCACCAGACTGCCAGAGAAGCAGCTGTCGGAAATCAGCAGCACCTGGAAGGCCTTGATGCGACCGATCATCTTGTTGATGTCGCTGTTGGAGACCCAGGTTTCCGGACGCGTCGCGTCGGCATTGGCCGGGATCCAGTAACCGGCGTTCGTCTTTTCGACCACTTCGCCGTGGCCAGCGTAAAAGATCACCACCGAGTCGGTCGGCCTGGCCTCGGCGGCCAGCTTGTTCAGCGTGCCCACCAGCGCCTCGCGTGAGGCATCACGAATGATGACCGTGTCGTAGCCCAAGCGCGTTTCGAGCACGGAAGCGACGGCCTCGGCATCACGGTTGGCGTTTTCGAGCTGCGGGATGCGCGCGTCGGCGTAGTTGTCAGCGCTGATCAGCACGGCAATCTTGCGCTGAATCTGCGGCAAAGCCGCTGCCGTCACCGGCCGGGCGACCGGCAGCGGTGGCGCCCTCATGGTGGGCGCGGGTTTCACCGGCCGCACTGCGGCAGCGGTGGCTGCGGCCAGCGCAGGTGAGGCTGCGACGGCAGCGGCGCCGACGCCGACTGGGGGCGTGGGCCGGGGGCCGGGCGGCAGGCTGGGCGGTGGGGGCAAGGCCCCAGGTGCTGGCAGGGGTGAAGGCAGCGGTGAAGGCAAGGGTACGGGCAGGGGTGTGGGCAGGACCGGCGGTATCGGGCTGACCGCTCCCGGAGCCCCGACGGGCGGGGTCGGTGGCGGGAACAGAAGCTGGCCGCTGGGCGGGCCCGCAGGCGCCGCAGCCAGGCCGGGCGCCAGCGCGACGGCTGGCGGCAATGGCAAGCCCCCGGGACCGGTGCTCGGCCCCGCACCCGTCGGCCCCTGGGCCAGTTGCTCGTCGGTCAACAGGCAGGTGCCGGAGTCGATCTGGTCGGGGCGATCACAGGCCGGCAAGTCGGCCAGGTCGGGATTGGTCTCCAGCCGAGCGCGCGCTTCGGCCAGCACCGAACGCTTGTAACGGTTGCGGGCCTCGAGCACGGCGGCCAGCGCCTCCTGACCGATGCCACTGATGTCGATGGCGCCAAAGCGCGGCCCCTGATCGCCGTCGCCTTGCTGCAGGGCGGGCGTGGCATCCACGACACGCCCGTCGAACCGATCACCCTGGCCACGCAGGGACAGGATGGACGCCGTGCGCAGGCGGTCCGGCGGCTCGAAGGCGATTTCGTTGCTCTGCAATTCGGTCGGGCGTTCGATCAGTGTCAACGCGAATGCGTTGCCGACGGCCTGCACGAAGCGGTAGTTGGGCGCAGTCAACCCCGCACCGGTGACGCGGTAGCTGCCGGGCAATGAACTGACATCGGCCAGCGAGGTGAAGACCGCTTGCCCAATGGCCGCAGTGGCCAGTGTTTCGCCAGCCATCAGGCCCGTCACGGTGCCGGTCAAGGGAAGCAGCGAGCTGCCGACGAAACTCACCAACTGCGCAGCGTCGTACACCAGCGTTGCCGGCGTGATGGCGGCGCTGGCCGATGCACTGGCCGCGCCCAGGCGGTAGTTGCCGGCATTGGCGCCGCCGAGCTGGGTGGCGTTGACGGCCGCCTGCCGTTGCTCACCCACGTTGGGGTTGATGAAGGCACCGGCGCCGGTGGCGACGACGACCTGGTCTCCCGGCAGCACGCCGCTCAAGGCCCAGGAAGTGACCGTCGCCAGCGTGGTGCCGTCGTAGACCTTGTTGGCCACCGCGGCCGAGGCCAGGGACACGCCGCGCTGCGCGACGTCGGCCGTGGTGCTGAAACCGGGCTGGCTGAGCAGGTAGTTCGAGATCTTGCCCGTGCCATCGGCCAGTTGGGCGCTGCCAGTCACCGGCCTGAGCAGCCCCGCATTGCGATCGCTCAATGCGCCGTTCAGCGTCACGATCAGCGACTCGGTGGGCACCAGACCTGTCAGTGCACCGCCACTGAGCACGACTGCCGTCGTGCCGTCGTAGACCTTGTTCGCGGCTGTCACCGGTCCGAGACCGATGGCGCGCCGGTCGATCACGGCCGAGGTGCTGAAGGCACCCCCGTTGCTCAGACGGTAGTTGGCCGCCAGGCCACCGTTGGCCCCGTCAGCGGCCAAGGCCGCGCCGGTGACGGACACCGGCAAACCGTTGCTGGCATTGCGATCGGCGAAGTTGGCGCTGTAAGACAAGGTCAGCGCTTCGTTGCCGAGCAGTCCGCTCAGGATGCCACCCGAGGCGCTGGCGACGGTCGTGCCGTCGTAGGGCTTGCTGGCTGCGGTCACGCCGCTCAAGGTCACTGAGCGGGCATCGATGTCGGCGCGTGTGCTGACCGAGCCTGCCGCTGCCAGCGCGTAGTTGGACGCCAAACCACCGCCTTGACCGTTGCCGACCGTGGCCAACCCGACGACCAGCTTGTTCTGCCCGGCATTCTTGTTGTCGAAGTTGCCGTTGCTCAGTGACAGGCTCAAGGTTTCGTTGCCGACCAGTCCGGACAGCGAACCACCACCCAACAGCGCCGCCGTGTTGGCGTCGTAGACCTTGCTGGCAGCGGTGACGCCGATCACTTGCAGTGTCCTGGGCGTGATGTCGGCCCTGGCACTGACATCGCTGAGGCCCAGCGCATAGTTGGTGGCCAGGCCACCCGCCGTGCCATCGCGCAGCGCCACCGAACCCGACACCGGCTTGTTGACGCCGGTGTCCTTGGTGTCGAAGGTCGCGCCCGAGAAAGCCAGCGTCAGGCGCTCATCGCCCACCAGGTTGTTCACAGTGCCTGCACCCAGCGATGCGTCGCGGCTGCCGTCGTAGGCCCTGCTGGATGCGGTCACCCCTGCCACGGAAACCGCGCGCGGCGCGATGGTGCCGCGCGCCAGCACCGCGCCACCGCCAGCCAGGCTGTAGTTTCGTGCCAGGCCGCCGTCGGCGCCTTGACCGCCTTGGCCGCCTTGGCCATCAGCCAACAAGCCCAGACCGGTTGCCGATTTGCCGACCCCGGCGTCCTTGGTGTCGAACTGACCGTTGATGGCGCTGAAGCTCAGCGTCTCGTTGCCGATCAGGCCCGACAGGCTGCCGCCGCTGAGGCTGGCGGTTCGGGTGCCGTCATAACTCCGGCTGGCCGCCGTCAGCCCCAGCACACTCAGCTCCTTGGGCGTGATGCTCGCGATCGTGCTCACCACGCCCGTGGTCAGCCGGTAGTTCGTGGCCAGTCCTCCGCCAGCACCGTTTTGCAGGCTCGCCGTGCCGACCACCGTTTTGCCGATGCCGGCATCCTTGGTGTCGAAGGTGCCAGCGCTCAGTGAAACACCCAGGGCTTCGCCGACCACGAGGTTCGACAGTGCGCCGCCGAAGAGGGTAGCGTCGCGCGTTCCGTCGTAGCTCCGGCTGGCCGCCAGGACGTTGCTCAGGCTGATCTCGCGGGCGACGATGGAAGCCCGCGAGCTGACCAGGTTGCCGGCATCCAGCAGGTAATTGGCTGCCAGGCCACCGTTGCTGCCATCGGCCAGCACGGCATTCACGTTGACGGCCTTGTTCGCACCGACGTCCTTGGTGTCGAAGCTGGCCGTCAGGCTCGACAGGACGAGCGTCTCGCTGCCCACCGTGCCCGAAAGTGTGCCGCCGCTGATGCTGGCACCCAGCAGACCGTCATAGACCTTGTCGGCCACCGTCACGCCGTTGATGACGACAGTCTTGGGCTGGATGTCACCCGTCGCTGCCACGCTGCTGCTGCTGAGCACGTAGTTCGACGCGATGCTGGTGCCGCTGTCGGCCAGGACCACTGTGCCGGTGGCCGGTTTGCTCTGACCCGCATCCTTGGTCTGGAACAGCCCGCTGGCGTAATTCAGGGCCAGACTTTCGCCGGCCACCAGGTTGCTCACGCTGCCGCCGCTGAGGCTGGCCGTGCGCGTGCCGTCGTAGCTCCGGGTCTGGGCGGTGGCGCCTTGCACAGCGACCGTGCGCGCCGTGATGCTGCCCTGCCCTTGCACCGTGCCGCCGCCGGTCAGGCTGTAGTTCGAAACCAGCCCGCCGTTGGCCCCGTTGCTCAGGGTCGCAGTGCCGGTCACGGCCTGCAGGCTGCCGCTTTGCTGCCCTTGCGGGAACACGTTCTTGCTCGCGAACAAGGCGTCGATGGACAGCGTCAGCAACTCGCTGCCGAGCAGGCCGCTGAGTTGCGCGCCGCTGAACGTCGCCGTGCGCGTGCCGTCGTAGATCTTGGCGTCGGCCAGACCGTTGCTGCCCAGCACCAGGGTCAGCGGGCGGGCCTCGATGTCGGCGGTGGCGAAGAAGCTGTTCGACGCCAGGCTGTAATTGCCGAGCAAGCCGCCGTTGCTGCCATCGTTCAAGCTCACCGTGCCGGACACCCCCTTGCCCTGCCCGGCGTCCTTGGTGTTGAACTGCGCGTCCGTGCTCGTTAAGCCCAGTGTTTCTGCACCGACCAGCCCGGACAAGCTGCCGCCGCTGATGCTGGCGTCACGCACTCCGTCATAGACCTTGTTCAGCGCGGTGACGCCCGACAGCGTCAAGGCCTTGGGCTGGATGTCGCCCGTCGCCGCCACGCTGCTGCTGCTGAGCACGTAATTCGACGCGATGCCGCTGCCGCTGTCGGCCAGGGCCACCGTGCCGGTGACCGGTTTGCCCACGCCCACGTCTTTGGTCTGGAACAGTCCGTCAGCGTAGTTCAGGGCCAGGCTTTCGCCCGCTGCCAGGTTGCTCACGCTGCCGCCGCTGAGGCTGGCCATGCGCGTGCCGTCGTAGCTCCGGGTCTGGGCGGTGGCGCCTTGCACAGCGACCGTGCGCGCCGTGATGCTGCCCTGCCCTTGCACCGTGCCGCCGCCGGTCAGGCTGTAGTTCGAAGCCAGCCCGCCGTTGGCCCCGTTGCTCAGGGTCGCAGTGCCGGTCACGGCCTGCAGGCTGCCGCTTTGCTGCCCTTGCGGGAACACGTTCTTGCTCGAGAACAGGGCGTTGAAGGACAAGGTCAATGACTCGCTGCCCAGCAGGCCGCTGAGTTGCGCGCCGCTGAACGTCGCCGTGCGCGTGCCGTCGTAGATCTTGGCGTCGGCCAGACCGTTGCCGCCCAGCACCAGGGTCAGCGGGCGGGGCTGGATATCGCCAGAAGCAAAAAAGCTGCTGCCGGACTGCAGCTCGTAGTTGCTGGCCAATCCGCCGTTGCTGCCATTGGACAGCGTGGCATCGCCGCTGACCAGCTTGCCCTGGCCGGCATCCTTGTTGCTGAACTGTGCATTGGCCGTGCTCAGGCCCAAGGTCTCAAGACCGACCAGCCCCTGCAGCGTGCCGCCGCTGATGACCGCGTCACGGGTGCCGTCGTAGACCCGGTTCTGCACGTTGATGCCGACCACCGAAACCGGCTTGCGCAGCACATCCCCACTGGCCTGCACCGAGCTGCTGCTCAACAGGTAGTTCGAGGCGCGACCATTGGCGCCGTCCTGCAAGTTCGCGCTGGCGCTTGCCGACTTGCCGTTGCCGGCATCCTTGGTGTCGAACAAGGCATTGGAGTAGCTCAGGCTCAGGCTCTCGTTGACGACCAGGCCGCTGATGCCGCCACCAATCAGGTTGGCGTTGCGCGTGCCGTCGTAGGCACGGCTTTGTGCCACGGCACCCTGAACCGAGACGGAACGTGGGCTGATGCTGCCCTGGCGTGAGAAAGACCCCCCCCCGCTCAGGCTGTAGTTCGAAGCCAGCCCGCCGTTGGTGCCATTGCCCAGGGTTGCGCTGCCGTCAACCGCCTGCAGGCTGCCGACCTGGGTGCCGGGAGCGAACACGTCCTTTCTCGAGAAAAGGGCGTTCAACGACAGGCTCAAGGTTTCCGAACCCAAGAGCCCGCTCAGCGTGGTCCCGGTGAAGGTGGCCGTGCGGGTGCCGTCGTAGACCTTGGCATCCGCTTGAGCTTGACCTTCGCCGGCGAACACCAGGCTCACTGTCCTGGGCTGGATGTTGCCGCTGGCGGCGAAGGTTCCTGCCCCTTGCAACAGGTAATTGCTGGCCAGCTCGCCGTCGCTGCCGTTGCTCAGCACGGCGGTGCCCGACACCGGCTTGCCTGAGCCGACGTCCTTGGTGTCGAACAATCCGTTCGCCGTGCTGAGACCCAGTTGCTCCCCCGCCACGGCGCCGGTCACTGTGCCGCCGCTGAGCGTGGCGGCCCGTGTGCCGTCGTAGGCTTTTTCGGTGACCTGCACGCCGGTGATCGAAACCGGGCGCCGCGTGATGTCGGCTGCGGTGGATATCGAGTTGCTGCTCAGCTGGTAGTTCGAGGCCAGCCCGCCTGGGCCGTTGGCCAGGCTGATAGTGCCGCTGACGGCGATGCTGTTGCCCACGTTCTTGTTCGCGAACTGCGCGCCAGCCAGTGAAACCGACAGGAGTTCGCCCGCCACCAGGCCCTGGATGTCGCCACTCAGGAAGCTCGCGCTGGTCGTACCGTTGTAAACACGGTTGGCCGCCGTGACATTGGTGGCAGTGACCACGGTGGGCAGGATCAACCCGGTCGTCAAGAAAAAGTCGGGTCCGACGATGGTGTAGTTGGAAGCGAGTCCACCCTCGGACCCATCGAGCAGGGTGAAGAAGCCGGTCACGACCTGCACGCCCGACCCGGCTTGCACATTCTTGCTGGCAAAGTTGGCGCTCAGGTCGAACGTCACACCGTCCAGGCCGGTCAGCCCTTCCACAAATGCAGCGCTGAAGGTGGCACTGGTGTTGCCGTCGTAGGCCTTGGGGTCGGCGGGCGTCGCGAGGCCCTGCAGGCCCAGGTTCAGACTGACCTCCGCGACCGTGATCGAAGCGGTCGAGGAAACATTCGTGAACTGGCCGGAAGCATCCAGTTGGTAGTTGCTCGCCAGTCCAGGCGTGCCGACAAGGATCGTTTCGTTGGGGCTGGGTCCACGCGGACGGCTGTTGGGCGAGTTCCTGGCCTCCTCCTCACTGCCGAAACCATCCATCAAAAACGCAGTGCCACTGAACGGCTTGTTGCTGCCGACGTTGCGGGTGTCAAAGGTGGCATCGAAGGACAGCTGAAGAAACTCATCGCCCACCAATCCTGCGAGCGCGCCTCCGGTGATGTCGGCCCTACTCTCGCCGTCGTAGACCTTGCCGAGCGCAGTGAAACTGGACAAGGACACCAGCTTGGGCGTGATGGTGCCGGTCAGAAGACGTTGACTGCCACCGGCCAGGCTGTAATTGCCGACCAAGCCGCCATTGCTGCCTTCGGTCAGCGTGACGGTGCCGGAAGCGCCTTTGTTTTGCCCCGCATCCTTGGTGTCGAACAGACCGTTGTCGGCAATGAAGTTCAGTGTTTCGATCCCGATGAAGCCCGACAGACTGCCGCCCTGCAGGGTGGCATCCATGGTGCCGTCGTAAGCGCGGGTCTGAACACTCAGCCCGGTGAGTTCCAGCACCACCGGCGTCACTTCGCCGGACAAGCTGAAGTTGCCTGAATTCTGGTAGCCATAGACCGGCCTGCCCAGCGTGTCAAACACGTCCGACGAGATGTTGATCGACTTCCCGATCCCCACATTGGGGTCATCGAACTGGCCGCTGATGCGATCGCCGCGAATCAGGCCCGACACCGCGCCGTCGGGAATGTCCACGAAGGTACCGGCGTTGTAGGTGCGTGAGATCGGAGGTTGCCCTTCGCCCTGACTCAGCGTCGGGGTCAGGGCGAGCAGCAACAGATTGCCGTCCGGGCCGGACAAACTCTGGTTGGAGTTTGGCTGCGCTGCCTCCGAAAACGGCCCCTTGTTCTCTTGGCCGGACAGCAAGGCCTGGGGATCGTAGTGCGTGCCGTCGTAATACAGGTCGCCCAGGTTGAAGACGTTGGTGTCTTCGCTCTCGGTGGCAAACAGCCACCAGTAGCCGCCGTCGACATTGAAGACCCCGCTGCCTGCGTTGTTGACGAAGCTTTGGGTGGGTGAGCCGAATGACTTTCCGCCAATGTAGATCGCGACACCGGTGGCGTCGCTGGAGATGGTGGTGAACTGCTCCAGGCGGATGAAGTCGGCACTCAGCGTGACATAACCCGGCACGTTGATGGAGGAGCCAAACCACAGCGTGAAGTTGTCGGCCGTGACCTCGTAATTCGCCGATCCCGCCAGGTTGACGGTCTGCCGACCTTCGATGGTGGCGGCAGTCATGGACAACTTGGACGGCGACCCCGTGATTTCGACGTTATTCCAGGAGATCGCGCCGGACTCGGTGTCCGAGCTGAAGAACTTGGTCTCACCACCCCTCGATGCAATGATCTGTGCAGATCCGGTCCCGCTGAAATCGCCCAGCCGCATCGAGGCGTTGCTCGATACGTCCAGCGTTGAGGCACCGTTGGCGTCGATCGAACCCGTCGACGGCATGACCACGCCATAGGCAAAGCTCGAAGCGCCCGACTCAAGGAAGATGTCGCCAGTGATGGCGATCGAAGTTCCTCCCAGCACAGGGATTTCGACTTTGCCAGCGATCCGCGTGCCGGTCACTGGCGCCTCCGACGTCGCGCCAGAGAAGGCAGTCACGGTGCCAGAAAGGGAAATCGAATCGGTGGCCGTGATGACGGTGCCGCTGTCAATGGCCACACCCGTGCGTTCGTCTTGGACGAAGGACGCTACCCAGCCGCGGAGGGTGATGTCGCGGCCCCTAAGCTGCGAGCCCTCTTTGATGGCCACCCCCTGTGCCTTGCCTGACAAAGCCTCGCTGAGGCCATTGATCTGGATGGAACCTGTGCCGGCCAGCAATTGCGACGCTGTAACCAACACGCCGACGCCTTGGCCGTCGAAGCCCTTGGCCCCTTGAAAAGGTGCCAGGTTGCCGCCCTCGCCACCACCCACCGTGCCCAGACCACCGAGCAGAACGTTGCCGTTGCTGGTGTTGATGACCGAGCTGTCGATCCTGATCGACCCCTGACCCCCAGTGGCCGCGTTGAGGTTGACCGTCAACGGCAAGCCGGTGCTGATGATCGAGGAATCGAGCAAGCGGATGTTGCGCGTTGCGTTGAAGGTCAGCGAGACTGGAACGCTGGGATTGACGCTCAGCGTGGCACCCAACATCGCGATGTCGCCGGGCTGCGTGCTGTTGCCTCCGGCCGTCGTCACCGAGACGTTGTTCCCCCCGTTCAGCGCAGTGCTCAGCGTCTGCGTGGTGATCAAGGCGTTATCGGCTGTGGCCAGGAAGTTCGGTCCCGGAGTGATACCCAAATTGCTGCCGCCAGAAACGATGAAGATGTTCGGCGGGTCGAGCAACCACATGCCCGCCAGCCCGGCAGGCGCATCGGTGCGGATGCTCTTGGGCTGCGCGTCCAGCCAACCGCCGCTGGTCTCGATGAAGCCGCCGTTGCCACCCGACGCACCACCGCGCGCACTGAGGCTGCCGTAAGCGCGCGTGGCGGTGTTGCTCCACAGGAAGATGGAGCCGCCATCACCGGCGGCGACGGCGTCGGCGCGCAGACTGGCCTCGGGGTCCATGTACAGCGCCTGCGCATTGCGGATGCTGGCGTCGCGGCCCTGCAAACCGCCGCCGACATAGATTTGCCCGCCACCAGCTTGCCCGGAGACATCGACCGAACTGCCTTGCAGCAAGCCCACCCGTTCGCCCAGCAGCTTGACCGTGCCGCCGCCTTGCTGGCTGCCCAGCGCCTGCACCGTGCCCGACAACATGGTGTCCTGGCCGGCGTCGAGCAGCACCTTGCCACCGACCGCGCCGCTGGCCGTCGTCAGGCTGCCTGCTTCCAGCGTCACCGACTGCGAGCCGGCCAGCCGCACTTCACCGGCCGCGCTGTTGGGGCCGATGCCATCGGCACGCACGATGCCTTGCTGATTGACCATCGCCGCCAGCAGGTCCACCCGGCCGCCACCCGCACTCAGGCTGCCCAGGTTCAGCGCCTGGCCCGCCGGCGCTTGCACACGCACCGCCAGATTGCCCAGCTTCTCGTCGACGAGGTCGATGCTCTGGCCCGCTGCCAGGGCGACCTGGCCGTCGGGCGCCGTGATCAGCCCTTCGTTGCGCACACCGCCAGCGCCAGCCAGCAGCAGGATGCGCCCGCCCAGAGTGCTGCGCAGTTCGCCCTGGTTGACGACACTGGCGTCGGCCGGGGCGCCCAGGCCTGCACTCAGGCTCATGCGCCCGGCGCGCCAGTCGTCGTTGCCGATGTTCAAGGTGGACACCACCAGCGAGCCGACGTCGACGCGGGCGTCGCGGCCGAACAGCACGCCGTAAGGGTTGACCAGCCAGACCTCGCCGTTGCTGCTCAGGCTGCCGAAGATCTTCGACGGATCGTTGCCGACCACGCGGTTGAGCACCGTGCTGGCAGCGCTGGGCTGCTCGAAGCGCACTCCGCTGGCCGCACCGATGTTGAAACTCTGCCAGTTCAGGACCGCGCCGGCGCTGTTGTTGACCGTCATCTGGCTGCCCTGCAACTGCACGGCGGCCTGCCCCTGGACCACGTTCAATCCCGTCGGCAAGGCTGTGGGCGCCGGCGGCTGCGCCTGCACCATGCCCATGCCGGGCAACACGGCGTGGGAAACCAGGCCTGCCAGGGCCAGCGACAGCACCAACTGCCGAGGTTTGATGGCCGCCCTGCGGCGAGCGTCAGCGCGGGTGGTCGAGTGAGAAGGCGAAGCGGGTTTGTTCATGATTCACTCATCGGACAAAAACAGAAAACGCACAGGCTGCGTGGCGCTGCCGGGCAGCGTGTCCCAGCAGGGTCATGGACAAGTTCAGCGTCGGGGACAGCGGCGAGGAGCTGGTTTGCGGCAGCATCCTGGCCCCGTCAGAACACGTAGCTGGTGAAGATGTGAGCGCGGCTGTCGCTCTTCCTGGTCAGACCGCCGTCCTTCAACGCGATGGCCGCCGTCAGCCTGGCCACCAGGCGGTCGCGCTCGAAAACCAGGCCTACTCCGGTGCCCGCCAAAGAGCACCGGGTCTGGGTCCGGTCACAAAAAGCGCCCTGGGTGTTGCTCAGCACGCCAGCATCGAGAAAGCCGAACAGACGCAGGGTGGCCGCGTCGGGTTTGTCACGCTTGAGCATTTCCGGGCCACCGAGTTCGATGCTGCCGCTGAAGCCGCGGTCGCCGGATCTTTCTCGTTCTTCATAGCCGCGCACCGAGCCTGCGCCTCCGAGCCCGAACTGCTCGCCGCTGACCAAGGGCTTGCGTGCCCATTGCAGCGCCGAGCGGCCGCGCAACTGCCAGTCAGTGCCGATCGGCATGCTGAACGCAGCGCTGGCGCGCACGAGACCGTAGTCGCGCTTGGCACCGAGTCGGACAGCAGTGAAAGACTCCTGTTTCCCGCGTCGGCCCCCCAGGCCCAGGTTCTGGGCATAGCCCACGGTTGCGGTCCAGGAAAACCGATCGGAGCTGCGCACGGAGAAGTCAACCCCGATCGGCGTCACGGCGACGCTGTTGTCAACCGCCGAACAGGGCGCCGAGCCGATGTTGGTCAGCGTGCAGGTGCTGAGGTACTCGCGCCAGTCCAGCGCCACCGACAGGCGCTGGTCCAGGTCGCCTGAGCGGGGCATCAGCCAGGTGCCGCGCAGCCCGGCAAGGTTGCCGCGGCCGGTGATGCGCACGCTGCCTGCCGCTGTCTCGGTGGAGCCCGCGTCGATGTCGGAATACACCAGATAAGCGTCCAACAACAGCAGACGCGCAGGCAGCGGCAAACGGTAGGCTGCGGTGAGCACGGTGACCTGTCTGGCCTCAGTGGGCGAAGTCTGGAACTGGGCGCTGGCGACATCGTCGTTGCCTGTCAGGTTCGCATGCTGCCAACCCGCTGCGGCACGAAAGCGGCCGGTGCGCTCGTTGCCGGTGTTGTCGAGGCTGACGCTGAACTGCTGCGGCGGCTTGTCTTGAAGACTGAGTTCGGCGTCGATGGCACCGGTCTTGCTGCCCGGCTTGAGCAGCACCTGCAAGCGCTTGGCCGGGTTTTCGTTGGCGATCGAGATCTGGCTGTCGATCAGGTGCATCCTGGGTGTGGTGCCGACGGACAGACCGGGCACGCTGGCCAGCACATTGGCCTGGCTGAAGTGTTTGGCGCCAACCAGCTTGATCGCCTCCAGCTTGCCTTCGATGACGCTGACCAGAATCTCGCCGCCGTCACCGCCCTGGGGTGGCAAAAAAACCACAACGCCGCCAAATCCCGCATCGACATAGAGGCGTTGGACCGCCTCGACCGCCTTGCGCAACTCGTCCATGCTGCGCTGACCCCGAGTCGGTGCCAGCGTGGCTTCGATGAGCGCCGGATCGAGCAGCGTGTTGCCGGTGACCTTGAAACTGCCGACCGTGACATTGGCCGCACCGGGCAACGCAGCTTGTGACCCGGCAGCGCCAGGTGCGCTCGTCTGCGCCCAGCAAGATGAATGCACGCAGACCAGGCATGCCAGCATCACTGCGCAAGGCACATGCGGCCGACGGCTGATGTGACGGATCGGTGGGCAGGCTTTCAAACTCACTCCTACAGGAAACTCATGGCGAACCCGGGCGAGCCCGAGCATAGGTTGATCCCAAGCTCTCCGATTTAAGCAGTGCATTGGCAGCAGGGCAAGACCATGTTGCCCTCCGTTTCAATCAGGCGGCGGACGATCCAGGTCCGACCTCCCCTGTTTGAAGGGTGCGTCTTGCGGTTCGGCGTCGGACCGGTCAGTGGGCTGGCGCCGGTTTCCTGAGTGCCAACAGGCGGGGCAGCACCAGCACCAGCACCACCAGGGCCAGCAAAGTGGCCGACATCGGTCGCTCGATGAAGACGCTCCAATTTCCCTCGCCGATGCTCAGCGCGTTGCGCATCTGAGCTTCTGCCATCGGCCCCAGGATCATGCCCACGATGACCGGCGCAGTGGGGAAGTCGTAGCGCCGCATGACAACGCCGACCAGCCCGATGCCCAGCATCAGGAACAGATCGAAAGAACTCTGCCGCATGCCGTAGACCCCCACGGTGGCAAAAATCAGGATGCCGGCGTAAAGCGGCGGTCTGGGAATCTTCAACAGCTTGACCCACAGACCCACCAGCGGCAGGTTCAGCACCAGCAGCATCACGTTGCCGATGTACAGGCTGGCGATGAGTGCCCAGACCAGGGCAGAACTGGTCTGGAACAGTTGCGGGCCGGCGTTGATGCCATAGTTCTGCAGCGCGCTGAGCAAAATGGCCGCCGTCACGGAAGTGGGGATGCCCAGCGTCAGCAAGGGCACCAGCGTGGCGGTGACCGCAGCGTTGTTGGCAGCCTCGGGTCCGGCCACGCCCTCGATGGCGCCCGTGGTGCCGAATTCGTGCTTGAACTTGCTGAGTCTGCGTTCGACGCCGTAGCTGAGAAAGGTCGGGATCTCCGACCCCCCTGCCGGGATGGTGCCGAAAGGAAAACCGATGGCCGTGCCGCGCAGCCAGGCCGGCCAGGACCGGCGCCACTCGGCACGTGTCATGTGCACCGAAGTCATCTTGTTCAGGTGCTGGTTCGACTTGCCTTCGTACAGCGCGGTGTAAAGGCACTCACCGACCGCGAACAGGCCGACGGCGACGAGCACCACTTCGATGCCGTCCATGAACTCCGACACACCGCCGGTGTAGCGCACCTGGGCGGTAATCTGGTCCAGCCCCACGAGGCCGATCGCCAGGCCGATGAACAAGGCCGTCATGCCGCGCAGCGTGCTCTTGCCCAGCACCGCGCTGACGGTGGTGAAGGCCAGCAGCATCAGCATGAAGTACTCGGGCGGGCCGAGCCTGACGGCGAACTCGGCCACGACGGGCGCGAACAGGGTGACTATCACCGTGGCGATGGTGCCGGCCACGAAGGAGCCGATCGCGGCCGTGGCCAACGCGGCGCCGGCGCGGCCATTCTTGGCCATCTTGAAGCCCTCGAGCGCCGTCACCATGGTGCCGGTCTCGCCCGGTGTGTTCAGCAAAATCGACGTCGTGCTGCCGCCATACATGGCACCGTAGTAGATGCCGGCAAAGAAGATCATGCTGGCGGTGGGTTCGACCTGGGACGTGATGGGCAGCAACATCGCCACCGTCACCGCCGGCCCGATGCCTGGCAGCACCCCGATGGCGGTCCCCAGAATGCAACCCACCAGGGCCCAGAGCAGGTTGATGGGCGTGCCTGCAGTGATGAATCCCTGCAGCAGGTTGTTCCAGATGTCCATCGTGGCGCCTTCTTGTTGTTCTTGTGCCTGCAGCCGGCGCTCAGAGCCAACCCGTTCCCGTCAGCCCCGGCAGGTTGATGCCCAGCAGCTTGGTGAACAACCAATAGGCTGGACCGGCAATCAGAAAGCCGGTGACGAAGTCCAGCACCAGGCCGCGGAGGCCACCGTGTGCCTTGGCCTCGGCGATGCGCAGGCCGCGCACGGCCAGCATGAAGCACAGCGTGCAACTCAGGATGAAGCCGATCGTGGTCAGCAGCGCGGCATTGGCCGCCACGCCGGCAGCAACCCAGACCAGGGGCGGCCAGTCACCCTGCGCCGCGCCGGACGGCTCCTCAAGACGGCGCCAGCCGCCACTGCGCGCCTCGAAGATGAGCCACCCACCACAGACCATGAGCACGATGGACACCAGCCAGGGCAGGAAATTGGGGCCCACACCGGCATAACCTGCGTCCGAGGGGATCGAACTGGCGCCGTAGGCCAGCAGCGCACCGAGCACCAGGGTGGCAGCGCCGATGGCGGTCTGCGAACCTTGGGCCGACCGGATGTCAGGCATGGAGGAACTCCTCGGTGGTGCCAGTTTTCACGCTCTGCGGCAACGCCGCAGATCCCGAAACACTCTGCATTCGATGCGGGAACCGACGGCTCCCGTGCCGGTGGGACGCGATGTCGATTCAGCGCCAGGCGCAGCGCCGTCAGATCATGCCGGACTTGACCATCGTCGCTCTGAGGCTGGCGAACTCGCGGTCAACGAAGTCCTCGAAATCCTTGCCCGTCATCAAAGCCGGAGTCCACTTGTTTTTCTCCAGCGCCTCGGTCCAGGCCTTGGTCTTGGTCGCCTTGACGATCATGTCGATCAGCGCCTTGCGTTGCTCCGCCGTGATGCCGGGAGCGCCGTAAACACCGCGCCAGTTGCCGATCTCGACGTTGTAGCCCTGCTCTTTCATCGTCGGCACGTTGATGCCTTTCAAACGCGCAGGGGAGGTCACCGCAATGGCGCGCATCTTGCCGCTCTCGATGTACTGCTGAAACTCGCTGTAGCCGCTGCCGCCGACGGTGACGTTGTTGCCCAGGATGGCCGCCGTGGCCTCGCCACCGCCGCGAAACGGCACGTAGTTCACCTTCGAGGCGTCCAGCCCGACATCACGCGCCAGCATGGCCGCTGCGATGTGCTCGGTGGAACCGCGCGAGCCGCCGCCCCACTTCACGCTGCCGATGTCTTTTTTCATCTGCTCGACGACGTCTTTCATGCTCTGTAACGGCGAAGCCGCAGGCACCACGAAAACGTTGAACTCGCTGGTCAGGCGTGCCAGCGGTGTGCACTGGGTGACAGAGACAGGGGGCTTGCCGGTGATGATGCCGCCCAACATGACCGCACCCATCGTCATCATCGCGTTGCCATCGCCCTTGGCGGCATTGACAAACTGCGCCAGCCCGATGGCACCGGCGGCGCCGCCCTTGTTCTCGTACTGCACGGAAGCGGCCACGCCGGCCTCCTGCAACGCCTTGCCCAGGGCGCGTCCGGTGGTGTCCCAGCCGCCACCCGGATTGGCGGGAATCATCATCTTCAGGTTGTTGTTGGCATGCGCGGTCAGCGGCAGGCTGCCTGCAGCGGCCAGCGCGGCCAGGGTCTTGAGGAAAGTATCGCGACGCATCGTTGAATCTCCTGTTGTTCGATGGGGAATCGGCTCGTGCAAGTTCGCGCGAGAGCAGGTCTCACGTGCCTGCACCCCAACGGGTCGCGCATGGTTGCGCCTGGGGCTGTCAGTCGGCTGTCGTCGAGCCCCGGGGTATCCCGTACGAAGCCCCATGCGGATAACCTTCAGGCCGATGAAGCTGCTGCTGATCGAAGACAACACCGCCATGCAAACCACCTTGCAGCGCAGCTTCGGCCGCTGCGGCATGCAGGTCGTGGTCTGCGGCGACGGGGCGCGGGCGCTGGACCGCTGGCGCGCCAGCGTGCCCGATGTCGTGGTGCTGGACCTCAGCCTGCCTGGTCTGGACGGCCTGAGCGTGCTGGCCGCAGCGCGTGCCGAGGGCATCGACACGCCAGTCCTGCTGTTGACTGCGCGGGGCACCGTGGGTGACCGCATCCTCGGCTTGAACATGGGCGCTGACGACTACCTGTCCAAACCCTTCGACCTCGACGAGCTGGAGGCACGCGTGCGCGCCCTGGCACGCCGGACCAGCGCCCACCGGGCTGCGGTCGCCAGCGGGACCGGCGCCACGCCGGGTTTTTGTGGCCTGAGTTGCGACGGCGATCGCGGCGCCATCTATCTGGACGGGCAGGCGATGGAACTGACTGTCCGTGAGTCCGCCCTGCTGCGGGCGCTGCTCGGTCGGCCTGGCCATGCGCTGGCCAAGGACAGGCTCAGCCAACTGGTGTTCGCCGATGAAGCCGAGGTGCAGCCCGACGCCATCGAAGTGGTGGTCTACCGGCTGCGCAAGAAACTCGCCCACACCCGTGCCGAACTGGTCACGCTGCGCGGTCTGGGTTATCTGCTCAGAGCCGCGCATTGAAAAGCGCGATGAACCTGGGCACTGGCGCCAGCCGCGCTGGGCACGCTGGGCAGGCCATGTCCTTGCGGCGCTACCTGCTGCTGGGCATCCTGGTGCCGGTGTTGGGTTTTGTGGTCGTCAACAGCCTGAGCCTGTACCGGCAGGCGCTGACGGCAGCCGACACCGCCTACGACCGCACCTTGTTGGCGTCGGCCAAGTCCATCGGCGAACTGTTGGAGGTGGCAAAGGTCGACGGCCAGCCCCGCCTGCGTGCCAGCTTGGTGTACAGCGCCCTGGAAGCCTTCGAAGCCGACAACCGCAGCCGCATCTTTTACCGCGTCAGCGGGTTCGAAGGCGAGATGGTGTCGGGCTTTGCCGACCTGCCGCCGGCCCGGCCGCCCTCCGACAGGCCCAACGTCTATGCCGCGCTGGTGCAGTTCTACGACGACAGCTACCGCGGCGAAGTGGTCCGCATGGCGGTGCTGCTGCAGCCTGTGGCAGGCGTTGCCGGGCGTGGCATGGCGACGGTGCAGGTGGCCGAGACACTGGAGGTGCGGCAGACGCTGGCGCGCAGTCTGTTGCTGCAGACGCTGTGGCAGCAGGCTCTGCTGGTGGCGGTGATTGCCTTGGTGGTGGTGGTCGTCGTCGAGGGTGCGACGCGGCGCGTGCGTGCGCTCAGCCGGCAGTTGTCCGAGCGCGCCGAGAACGAGCTCGAGCCGCTGACCCGCGCGGGCACACCGCGCGAATTGATGCCCATGCTGGACGCCACGAACGGCTTCATGGCGCGCCTGTCGCAGTTGCTGGAGCACCAGAAGCGCTTTGTCAGGGACGCCTCGCACCAGTTGCGGACACCGCTGGCGGTGCTCAAGGCTCAGGTGCAGTCGGCGCGCCGGGGCGACGTCGACCCGGCGCAGGCGCTCAGCGAAATCAGCGTCACGGTGGAACGGGCGACCGAACTGGCCAACCAGTTGCTGGCGCTGGCCAAGGTCGAACAGTTGCGTCACCAAAGCGATGCCCCGGTGGAGGATTGGGGCGCGTCGGTGCGCGAAGTGGCACTTGACCTATCGGCGCTGCTGGCGCAGGCAGAACTGGACTTCGACATCCACACCTGCGTCGCCTCCGTGCGTGCCCACCCCTGGGCGCTGCGCGAACTCACGCGCAACCTGCTGCATAACGCCATCCGCCACTCGCCCCACCAAGGCCGGCTGCGACTGGAGGTTCGCATCGAGGGCAGCATGGCGGTCCTTGCTGTCGACGACGACGGTCCCGGCATCACCGCTGCGAAGGCTGCGCGGCCGTTCGAAGCCTTCGTGGCGAGCGGTGCCCAGGGTGGCTCGGGCCTGGGCTTGGCTATCTGCCATGGCATCGTCGAGAACCTGCGCGGCCACATCGAACTGAACAACCGCTTGCAGGACGGCAGGGTCTGCGGCTTGTCTGCCACTGTCAAATTGCCGCTGGAGCGCCAGACATGAAAAAAGAGAAAGAAGCGACAGAAGGATCCGCTGAGTCGCCCAGAGTCCGTTTGGACAAATGGCTGTGGGCGGCGCGCATCTACAAGACCCGTGGCCTGGCCTCGCAGGACATCGACCGCGGCAGGGTCAGCGTCAACGACCAGGTCGCCAAGCCGTCGCGCGAGCTCAGGGTCGGCGACAAGCTCGCATGGAGGCAGGGCACGGTGTTGCGCACGGTGCTTGTGCTGGCGCTGAGCTTGCAACGCGGCCCGGCCGTGCAGGCGCAGACGCTGTATGCCGAAACCGCTGACAGCGTGGCTGCGCGCCAACGCGCCGCCGAGCAGCGTCGCCTGGCTGCAGAGCCCTCGCTGAGCATCGAACAGGGCCGACCGACCAAGCGCGACCGTCGGCAACTGGCTGACTGGCAGCGCTGGAGTGCGAGCGCAGACGGACTCGACAGCGGATCCAAATCTTGAATAACGACCCCACTTGAAAGTCGGATATCGGTCCCCAGATGCCGTTTTATAGCCCTGCGGTCCGCCTTGTTGCCCGAAGCTGCCCGATGTTCAAGCGCCCCTTTTTCAAGACCATGAAGCCCAACGACGACTCCGCGCCAGGCCCCGAAAATACCCCCGCCGAGACGCCGGTCACCGGTCAGGTCGAAATCGACGGTGGCGGCTCCATCAGCGATCTCGCCTCGCAGCTCGCTGCGCTGCAGCTCAAGCACACCGAGGTCGCCGATGCCTATCTGCGTGCCAAGGCAGAGGCTGAAAACACGCGCCGCCGGGCCGAAGAAGAAGTCTCGAAGGCGCGTCGGTTCGCGATCGACGGTTTTGCCGACAGCCTGCTGCCGGTGAGGGACAGCCTGGAGGCCGCCATCGCGATCCAGAACGCCACGCCCGAGCAATTGCTGGAAGGCGTGCACGCCACCTTGCGCCAGTTGTCGCAGGCACTGGAGCGCAATCGAGTGCTCGTCATCGAGCCGCCCGCTGGCACCCGCTTCGACCCCCACCAGCACCAGGCCATCAGCGTTGTTCAGGCCGACCAGGAAGCCAACACCGTCGTGGCCGTGCTGCAAAAGGGCTATCTGATTGCCGACCGTGTGCTGCGGCCGGCGCTGGTGACCGTGACGGCGCCGAGATGAAGCACCGGCGCTGAAACGCGCTGCGCCGTCGAGTCGGGTCCGCGAAAGTCAGTCAGCGAAAGTCAGTCAGCGAAGTCGGTCACTGAAGTCGGCCGATGCTCTTGAAAGCGCCGGACTCAGCCACAACTCCAAAACATCCGTTTCCACTCCAAAGGAGAAAAGCACATGGGCAAGATCATCGGTATCGACCTGGGCACCACCAACTCGTGCGTGGCCATCATGGAAGGCAACACGACCAAGGTGATCGAGAACAGCGAAGGTGCGCGCACCACGCCGTCGATCATTGCCTACCAGGACGACGGTGAAATCCTGGTCGGCGCTTCAGCCAAGCGGCAGTCGGTGACCAACCCTCGCAACACGCTGTACGCCGTCAAGCGCCTGATCGGTCGCAAGTTCGCCGAGAAGGAAGTGCAAAAGGACATCGACCTGATGCCCTACAAGATCGCTGCGGCCGACAACGGCGACGCCTGGGTCGAAGTGCGCGGCAAGAAGCTGGCGCCACCGCAGGTCAGCGCCGAAGTGCTGCGCAAGATGAAAAAGACCGCCGAGGACTACCTGGGCGAAGAGGTCACCGAGGCCGTCATCACCGTGCCGGCGTATTTCAACGACAGCCAGCGCCAGGCCACCAAGGACGCCGGTCGCATCGCCGGCCTGGACGTCAAGCGCATCATCAACGAGCCGACCGCTGCGGCACTGGCATTCGGCCTGGACAAACACGGCAAGGGCGACCGCAAGATCGCCGTCTACGACCTGGGTGGTGGCACCTTCGACATCAGCATCATCGAGATTGCCGATGTCGACGGCGAAAAGCAGTTCGAAGTGTTGTCGACCAATGGCGACACCTTTCTGGGCGGCGAAGACTTCGACCAGCGCATCATCGACTACATCGTCACCGAGTTCAAAAAGGAACAGGCGGTCGATCTGACGAAGGACGTGTTGGCGCTGCAGCGGCTGAAAGAAGCCGCTGAAAAGGCCAAGATCGAGCTGTCCAACAGCGTACAGACCGACGTCAATCTGCCCTACATCACGGCCGACGCCAGCGGCCCCAAGCACCTGAACATCAAGCTCACCCGCGCCAAGCTGGAAAGCCTGGTCGACGAGTTGATCGCCCGCACCATCGAACCCTGCAAGGTGGCGGTGAAAGACGCCGGCGTGAAGCTCACCGAGATCGACGACATCATCCTGGTCGGTGGCATGACGCGCATGCCCAAGGTGCAGGAAAAGGTCAAGGAATTCTTCGGCAAGGAGCCGCGCAAGGACGTCAACCCCGACGAAGCGGTTGCTGTCGGCGCCGCCATCCAGGGCCAGGTGCTGGGGGGTGAGCGCAAGGACGTGCTGCTGCTGGACGTCACTCCGCTGTCGCTGGGCATCGAGACGCTGGGCGGCGTGATGACCAAGATGATCAAGAAGAACACCACCATCCCGACCCGGTTCGCGCAGACCTTCAGCACCGCTGACGACAACCAGCCGGCTGTCACCATCAAGGTCTTCCAGGGTGAGCGCGAGCTGGCCAGTGGCAACAAGAGCCTGGGTGAGTTCAACCTCGAGGGCATTCCGCCCGCGCCGCGCGGTCTGCCGCAGATCGAAGTCGGCTTCGACATCGATGCCAATGGCATCCTGCACGTGAATGCCAAGGACAAGGGCACGGGCAAGGAAAACAAGATCACCATCAAAGCCAACTCCGGCCTGTCCGAGGCAGAGATCGAAAAGATGGTGAAGGATGCCGAGGTCAACGCCGCAGACGATGCCAAGAAGGTCGAACTGGTGCAGGCCCGCAATCAGGCCGATGCGACGCTGCATTCGGTGAAAAAGAGCTTGGCCGAACATGGCGACAAGGTCGACGCGGCAGACAAGGAAAAGATCGAAGTCGCCCTCAAGGACCTGGAAGAAGCCATCAAGGGCGACGACAAGAGCGTCATCGAAGCCAAGACCGAGGCGCTGATGACTTCAAGCCAGAAGTTGGGGGAGAAGGTCTACGCCGACAGCCAGGCAGCGCAGGCGGCGGCTGCCGCAGCGGCTGCGGGTGCAGGCCAGGCGGGTCCCGCAGGCAACGGCGGTGCGGACTCGAGCAAAGCCAAGGCGGCCGACGACAACGTGGTCGATGCCGAGTTCAAGGAAGTCAAGAAGTGATCTGGCGCCCGGTCGGCTGGCCGACCGCAACAGCGCCCGCCGTGCTGGCGGTGACGGCCCCTTGCGCCGCTCGCCTCAGCGCGGCCTTTTTGCGTCGCTGATTCAGTTGCCGATGCAGTTGTTCATGCAGTTCTTCATGCATCTGCTGGTGCACCGCCGATACGGCACCAACGCCGGTTTTGAGAGGTTTCATGGCCAAGCGTGACTATTACGACGTGCTCGGGGTGCCCAAGAACGCCACCGAAGAAGACATCAAGAAGGCTTACCGCAAGCTGGCGATGAAGTTTCACCCGGACCGCAACCAGGACGGCGACGCGGTCAAGGCCGAAGAGCAGTTCAAGGAGGCCAAGGAAGCCTACGAAATGCTCTCCGACGGGCCCAAGCGCGCGGCCTATGACCAGCACGGGCATGCCGGTGTAGACCCCAACATGGGTGCACGGGGCGGTCCGGGCACCGAGGGGTTCGGCGGTTTTGCCGAGGCCTTTGGCGACATCTTCGGCGACATCTTCGGGGGTGCCGGTGGTGCCGCCGGCGCGGGCGGTCGTCGTGGCGGTGGCCAGCAGGTCTTCCGCGGCAGCGACCTCAGTTATGCGATGGAGATCTCGCTGGAAGAAGCGGCGGCCGGCAAGGAAACCCAGATCCGCGTTCCCACCTGGGACAGTTGCGAAGCCTGCAAGGGCTCGGGCGCCAAACCCGGCACCAGCGCCAAGACCTGCGCCACTTGCAACGGCGCCGGCACGGTGCACATGCGCCAGGGTTTCTTCAGCATCCAGCAGACCTGCCCACAGTGCCAGGGCAAAGGCAAAGTGATTCCCGAGCCCTGCACCACCTGCAACGGTGCAGGCAAGATCAAGAAACAAAAGACGCTGGAAGTGAAGATTCCGGCCGGCATCAACGAAGGCATGCGCATCCGCTCGGCAGGCAATGGCGAACCCGGCACGAATGGTGGCCCGGCGGGCGACCTGTACATCGAGATACGCGTCAAACAGCACGAGATCTTCGAGCGCGACGGCGACGATCTGCATTGCAGCGTGCCCGTGGCCCTGACCACCGCGGCGCTGGGCGGCAGCATCGAGGTGCCCACGCTGGGCAGTCGCGCCGAGATCGAACTGCCCGAAGGCACCCAGCACGGCAAGACCTTTCGCTTGCGCGGCAAGGGCATCAAAGGACTGCGCTCCAGTTACCCGGGCGACCTGTACTGCCATGTGGCGGTCGAAACACCGGTCAAGATCACCGAGCATCAACGCAAGCTGCTCAAGGAACTCGACGAGTCTTTCCGAAAGTCGGGCGACCGCCACTCACCCAACAGCAAGAGCTGGGCTGACCGGGTCAAAGACCTGTTCAAGTAATGCCGGGCGGCGCCGATACCCGAAAGGTATCCCTGAAGGCGATGTCCCATGTTGCTCCGTCTGCGACGGCCCCCGTTCTGCGCTGAGCGCTCCCCGTTCGTCAGGCACACGACGTGAGGGAACGTGGCATCCATCTCACGCGGGCGTTGCTGGTGGAAGGCAATCCGCTGTGGAGCAGTGTCACCGTTGCCCAGCTGCGCGACATCGGCATCGGCTCGGTGATCCAGGCCTCGCGGGTCAAAGATGCGCGCCTGTTGATCGAGCGCGAGCGCTTCGATTTCATCGTCTGCAATCGCGAATTCGAAGGCGCCAGCGAGACCGGTCAGGACCTGCTGGACGAGTTGCGGCGCGAACGGCAGTTGCCCCACAGCACGGTATTCCTGATGGTGACCTCGCAGGCCAGTTATCACCAGGTTGTCGAAGCGGCGGAATCGGCCCTGGACGGCATCCTGGTCCGCCCCTACACCGCTGCTCTGCTCAACAAGCGGCTGATGGCGGCCAGAAAACGCAAACATGAACTTGCCGAGATTCTGCAAGCGCTGGACCAGGGCAAGGCCGAACTGGCCCTGGAATTTGCGTTGCGGCGCTTCCGTGAACGGCTTCCCTATGCCGACTATTGCGGTCGCCTTGCCGCAGAACTGCTGCTGAGCCTGGGCAAACACAGCGAAGCGCGCCTGCTGTTCGAGGGTCTGGCTCACGACGTCGATTCGACCTGGGCAAAGCTGGGCGTGGCCAGAGCGCACACGGCAGCAGGTGAGACCCTGCCCGCACTGCGACTTTTGCAAGCGGTGGTTGCAGCAGATCCGACTTCGGCCGATGCGCACGATCTGCTGGGGCGCACCTTGGTCGAACAGGGCGACTTCGAGGGCGCGCTGCGCGCTTACCGTCAGGCGGCCGCGCTGACGCCGGGTTGCCTGATGCGGCGCCAGCATGTCGGCACCCTGGCTTTCTATCAGGGACTGGGCGATGAGGCCCTGCCGGCCTTGGAGAGTGCGTTGGCGCTGGGCGAACAGTCCAAGCTGTTCGATGCACTGAGCCTGGTGCTGATCGGCGCGCTTCGACACGACAGCGGCGACGCATCCGTCGTGAGCCAGATGCGGCAGCAGATCGAAGACCACCAGACGCGCAGCCCCGAGTCACGTCGTCTGGCCCGCTTCGCTGGCGCAGCCGACATGTTGCTGGCATCGGTCCGAGAGCACCGCGCCGAGATGCATGCCGCGCTGCAACTGCTGGGTGCACAAGTCGCCCAGGACGACTTCGACCTCGAGGCCGCCAACATCGTGCTGCTGCTCTGGGCAAGGATGCCCGAAGACGCCAGGTCGCAGGCGCCCTATTTCGAAATGATCGAAGCCATCGCCGAGCGTTTTTGTGTCTCGCGCGCCATCACCGAGGTGCTGATCGCTTCGGCCCGACGGCTGGAGCCTGCGGTCGCCCTCGTTCGTGCCGGACATTCCAAGGTCTCGGCACTGGCCGAGCACGCCATGGACCTGGCGCTGAACGGTGAGCCAGGACAGGCCGTCCGCGTGTTGATCGAGCAAGGCAGCGCGCTGCGCAACGCCAGATTGCTCGAGCTGGCGCGCACGATCGCGCGTCGCAATCAGGCGCAACTGGAGGAGGCAACCGCACTCATCGCCGAGGTTGCCAGCGTCTTGGCCCTGTGCTGCCCGTCCCCGCTCCATCTCGCCGGTATCCAGCGCTCGGGTCGATCACCGGCCGCGCTGCAATGGATGACGGTCCAACCCAGGAAGGCGCCCCTTGTCTCAATTGCTTGACCGCGAAGTCATCGACGACACGGCCCTGGTGATCGACGCCAACGCGTTGTCACGCAGCGTCATGGTGCAGCACCTGCGCGGCTTCGGCTTTGCCACTGTCAAGCAGGTCGGCAGGATCAGCGACGCACGTGAAATGCTGGAGAACCGTCCGTTCGAGCTCGTGGTCTGCGACACCCACTTCGACAACGGCGGCTCGGGTCAGGAACTGCTGGACGAATTGCGCCGCGAACAGCTTCTTCCCTATGCCACCGTGTTCGTGATGGTGACAGGTCAAGCCACCTATGCCAGAGTTGCCGAGGCCGCCGACGCAGCCTTGGACAGCTACCTGGTGAAGCCATTCTCAGGCAGCACGCTGTTTGACCGAATCAAGGAAGCCCGTCGGCGCAAGCGCGTGCTGAAGGATGTCTTCGATGCCATCGAAGCCAAGGCGCTGGACCGCGCGATCGCGCTCTGCCTGGAGCGTTTCACCCAGCGCAAGCCCTACGGTCTGTACGCCTCGCGTATCGGCGCAGAACTGTTGCTGACGCAAAAGCGCAATACCGAGAGTCAGAAGGTCTATGAAGCTGTGGCTGAAACCCATGCCGCTCCGTGGGCCCGGCTGGGCGTGGCGCGCGCGCTGCTGGCCGATGGTCATCTGACCCCGGCAAGACGCAAGCTCGACGCTCTGCTGTCCGAAGAGCCCCAATTCACCGATCTGTACGACGTGCTGGGCAAGGTCCAGGTTGAGCAGGGAGAAATGGCGGAAGCGCTGACGACCTACCGTACTGTCACCACGCTGACCCCGAGTTGCATCCTGCGGCTGCAGCACTGCGGCACATTGAACTTCTATGTCGGCAGCGCCACGGAAGGCATCGACATGCTGGAGCGCACCTGGGTCCTGGGCCAGAAGTCCCGGCTGCTGGACATGCTGTCGGTGCTGCTGCTGACCTTCATGCGCTTCGACGCCAAAGACAGCAAGGGCACGGTCCAGGGCAGCAACACATTGCAGCGCTTCTCCGACAAGTTTCCGGACTCCGCCAGGCTGCGCCGCATGGCCGAACTGGGTCTGACCCTGGTGGCTCTGACCGAAGGCAAGCCTGCCATTGCGCTGAAACGTGCCCGCGCAGCGTTCACCGAGCTTCCGCTACCCGACTACGACATGGAAGCCGCCACGAACATGCTGTCGCTGCTGTCCCGGTTGAAGCGCCACGGGCTTGAAGATGCCGAGTACCAGTTGATCGCGCACGCGATTGCCGAGCGCTTTGCGGTCTCCAAAGCAAGCACCGAGGTGCTGATTGCGGCGGCGCAGAGTCAGCCAGCCGTGACGGCTTGGCTGCGCGCAACCTATGCGGAGGTCATGCGCACTGCGGAAGACGCGATGCAGTTGGCGATGGCAGGCCATCCGAAGGCGGCGGTGTCGAATCTGCTCGAGCGCGGCTCTGCAACCGGCAACGCCAAACTGATAGAGATGGCAGGCCTGGTGGCCAATCGGCACCAGGAGCGCATCGAGGGTGTGCAGGCCATCGTGGAAGACACCGCCAGGCTGGCACAACTGTTCTGCGCACCGACCACCCAGTTGGCCGGCGTACGCCGCAGCAACCGGGCCGTCGGCGGTCTGGTGCTGAGACGCTGAGACGCTGAGACGCGGAAAGACGCAGCGCGGCGCGGCTCGTTCCCGTCAGTACTCGTTGCTGCTGCCCGGGGCCAGGTTGTCGAACCTGGTGAGCGGCTTGAGGAAAGCCAGTTTCACTGTGCCTACCGGACCGTTGCGCTGTTTGGCGACGATGATCTCGGCCACCCCGCCTTCTTTGCTCTCCTTGTTGTAGTAGTCATCGCGGTAGATGAACATGATGATGTCGGCGTCCTGCTCGATGGCGCCGGACTCGCGCAGGTCGCTCATCATCGGCCGCTTGTCGGTGCGTGACTCCACGCTGCGGTTGAGCTGCGACAACGCGATCACCGGGCATTGCAGCTCTTTGGCCAGGGCCTTCAGGCCACGCGAGATCTCGCCCAGTTCGGTGGCGCGGTTTTCGTCACCGCTGCTGCCGCTCATCAACTGCAGGTAGTCGACAACGATCAAGCCCAGCGTGCCGCCGAACTGGCGCGCCATCCGCCGCGCGCGGGCGCGCAACTCGGCAGCCGTCAGACCCGCTGTCTCGTCGATGAAGACCTGGGCCTTGCCCAACTTCTCCACGGCCTCGGCCAGCCGACCCCATTCGTCGTCGGCGAGCTTGCCGGTGCGCAGGTGCTGCTGGTTGATGCGACCCAGCGAGCCGACCATGCGCAGCGCCAGTTGAGAGGCGCCCATTTCCATCGAAAAAACCACCACCGGCAGCTCTTCCTTGACCGAAACGTACTCGGCAATGTTCAGCGCAAAAGCCGTTTTCCCCATCGACGGCCGGGCAGCCAGCACGATGAGATCGCCTTTCTGCAGACCGGCGGTCATGCTGTCCAGTTCGAAGTAGCCTGTGCGCACGCCGGTGACGTCCTCGGCGCCGTTCTCGGCCAGTTCATTGACGCGGTCCAGCAGTTCGACGACCAGCTTGTCGATGCCGACAAAGCCCTGCCGCTGACGTGAACCTTCTTCACCGATCTTCAGGATCTTGCTTTCCGCCTCGTCCAGGATCTGCGGCACGGCGCGACCTTCGCGGTTGAAAGCCGAGGTGGCGATTTCGTCGCTGGCCGCGATCAGCTTGCGCAGGATGGCGCGCTCGCGCACGATCTCGGCGTAACGGCGCATGTTGGCCGCGCTCGGCACGCTCTGAGCCAGCGCATTCAGGTAAGCCAGTCCGCCGCTGTCCTCGGCCTTTCCCAGGCTTTGCAACTGCTCGAACACCGTGATCACGTCGGCGGGTTTGGTGTGTTGCACCAGGCCGGCAATGGCGCCGAAGATGAGGCGGTGTTCGTGGCGGTAAAAGTCGCTGTCGGTCAGCAACTCTGCCGCACGGTCCCAGGCCAGGTTGTCCAGCAGCAGGCCACCCAGCACACTTTGTTCGGCTTCCACCGAGTGCGGTGGCACGCGCAAACGGGCCACGTCCTCGTCGCGCAGGGCCGGGCGGGAATCACGGGGGTCCATCAAGATGTTCATGACGAGAAGTTAAACCGTGCGACGGCTTTCGGCTAGCGGTAAATGCGAGTACGGAAAACGGACAAGCCGGGCGGTCGGTGGGCAAGCCTGTGGACACCTTCTGGAGAACTCCGGCGAGGCTGTGGGCAAGTTGCCCTGAAGCGCTGGGGGCATGCTGTGCAGACCCTGTGGGGAAACCGCCGTCCCCAGAATGACAAAGGCCGGCAAAGCCGGCCTTCGAGAAAAGCGAGCCTCAGCCCGGGACTCAGTCGGCCTGCGCAACGACCTGAACCGTGACGTTGACCACCACATCGCTGTGGGGCGCCACGACCACAGTGTGCTCACCGACGATCTTCAGCGGACCGTTGGGCATGCGCACCTGGGCCTTGACGACAGCCAGACCCATTTTGCTCAAGGCATCGGCGATATCGGCGTTGGTCACCGAACCGAACAAGCGGCCGTCAACACCGGCCTTCTGGGCGATGCGGACGGTCTTGCCGCCCATTTGATCACCCAGCGCCTGCGCTGCACCCAGCTTGGAAGCCGCAGCCTTTTCGAGCTCGGCGCGACGACCCTCGAACTCCTTGATCGCGACTTCGGTGGCGCGGCGCGCCAGTTTGGACGGAATCAGGTAATTGCGCGCATAGCCTGGTTTGACATTGACGACATCGCCGAGGTCACCGAGCTTGCCCACCTTCTCCAAAAGGATGATTTGCATGTCCGGTCTCCTCAGATCTTGTGCTGGTCAGAGTACGGCAGCAGAGCCAGGAAGCGCGCGCGCTTGATGGCCGTGGTGAGCTGTCGTTGATAGAAGGCACGGGTGCCGGTCAGGCGGGCCGGCGTGATCTTGCCGTTCTCACCGACAAAGTCGCGCAGCACGTCGATTTCTTTGTAGTCGATCTGTTCGACACCGGCGACGGTGAAGCGGCAGAAACGCTTGCGGCGGAACAACAGCGACTGGTTGTTGCGCTTGGGGCGCTTGTCCTTGGAAAAACGTCCTTTACCACGTGGCGGGGGCATAGAAAGCTCCTACGAAAAGTTGATCAATCCGGATGGGTTCCGGTCCGTTTCGGGTGTCGAGCCCGGCGCGACCGAAGTGAGGTGAAACAGCAAACCGCGACCGTTGCGTGTGCTGGTAATGAAGCCGCCGAACAGCGCCTCCGAACCCAGCCCCAAGGGCAGCAACGCCTGTGTGATGGCACCGATGGCGACCGCTTTCATCTCCATCGAGACTTTGCGTGCCTGACCGTCTTCGCTGACCTCGGACTCGTGCTTCAAGCTCAAATCCAGGGCCGCAAGCCCAGCCGGTGTGTATCGCACGGCGCCGCGCTCCGCCAGTCTGGCCTGCAGCAACAAACGGTTCATGATCGACCCGGTTGGCTGGTTGCAGGCCTGCTGGCCGCTTGTCGCGGCAGCACGGTTCAGGCCGTGGCCTCCTGGCGCTCCTTGCGGGCCTCTTCGCGCTCCACTGCCTTCATCATGATCGAAGGCGTGTTTTCGGCCTTGGCCTTGCCGACGGTCATGTGACGAAGCACGGCATCGTTGAAGCGAAAGCCTGTTTCAAGCTCGGTCAGCGCAGCCGTGTTGCACTCGATGTTCAGGCACAGGTAATGCGCCTTCGCGAGCTTTTGAATCATGTAGGCCAGCTGGCGCCGCCCCCAATCCTCGACACGGTGGACCTTGCCGCCAGCGGCAATCACCGAACCCTTGTAACGCTCCAGCATGGCCGGAACCTGTTCGCTTTGATCCGGATGGATCAACAGAACAATCTCATAGTGACGCATGAAAACTCCTTGTGGTTTCCGGCCGACTCGGAGCGTCGGTGACCGGGCAATCCGGTCAGGACGAACAAATCAACTCGGTGGATGGAAGCCGCCCCGATGCGTCAACATGACGGGTGCAGCAAGGAAAGCCTTCGAGTCTACCACTCGGAGTCGGGCTCTCGATGCGGCTTTTCGAAGCGGGTTTCCGAAACGACGTGCTGTGACGAGGTCTGCAAGCCGGCGTCCACCACCGTGCGCACTGCCTTTGAAGCGAACGAAAGCGGCTGCAGGCACGGACACGCGCTTGCGGTGCTGTCCTCGTCCGTCCCTTCGCAGGTCTCTTCGCAGGTCTCTTCGCCTGTCCAGTCGCCGGTCCAGTCGCCTGCCATCACAATTCCTCGATGCCGCCTCTTCCACCCTGCATTCTCGACATCGAAGCCTCGGGCTTCGGGCGCCGCAGTTACCCGATCGAGATCGGTTATGTGCTGCCGGGCGGGCAGGCCCGGTGCATGCTGTTGCAGCCCGCACCCCAATGGACCCATTGGGACACTGCGGCCGAGGCCGTGCATGGCATCACGCGCGAGACCTTGCTCGCCCACGGCCGTCCGCTGGCCGATGTGGCAAGGGCCCTGAACCAGGACCTGCTGGGCCAGACCGTTTACTGCGACGGCTGGGCGCACGACTATGCCTGGCTGGCGGCCTTGTTCGAAGAAGTCGGCAGCAGCCCGCGATTCAAGCTCGACTCCGTCAACCGTCTGCTGGACGAAACGGCCCTGGCGACCTTGGACGCTGCCCGTCTGCAGGCGGTGAAGAGCCTGGGCCTGACCCGCCACCGCGCCAGCAACGACGCCCGTGCGCTGCAACTGGCGCTGCTCAGCTTGCAAGCGCCGCCGGGCCTGAGCGAGCAGGCGGACTGAACGCGCTCGAACGCGCTTGAACGCGCCTGAACACCGAGTTCAGCTGGCCAGTTCGGCTTCCTGCAATTGTCGCCACATGACCTTGCCCGAGCCGCTCTTGGGCAAGGCATCGACAAACTCGACCAGGCGCGGCGCCTTGTAAACCGCCATGTGGTCGCGGCACCAGTCGATGATGTCTTGTGCCGTCGCGCTGTGGCGGACCTCGCTGCGCAACACCACCACCGCTTTGACGGTCTCCCCGCGGTAGCTGTCGTGACTGGCGATGACGCAGGCCTCCTGCACCAGCGGACACTTGAACATCAGCAACTCGACCTCGCTCGGCCAGACCTTGAAGCCACTGGCGTTGATCATGCGTTTGAGGCGGTCGGTGATGAAAAAGTAACCCTCTTCATCGCGCCGACCCAGGTCACCGGTGCGAAAAAACGCCTTGCCCTCGATCTCGATGAAAGCCGCACGGGTGGCTTCGTCGTGACCCCAGTAGCCCTTGAACACCATCGGTCCGT
>Ga0105048_10001873_pt1 | contig 34031 bp, 32 predicted proteins | sample MAT05_FD_78382 | JGI IMG/M metagenome (GOLD analysis project Ga0105048, IMG submission 78382) | Freshwater microbial communities from Lake Fryxell liftoff mats and glacier meltwater in Antarctica - MAT-05 | ecosystem: Environmental > Aquatic > Freshwater > Ice > Liftoff microbial mat | place... | reverse complement strand
TCGCGTCGATGCCGATGGCGGCCGCCTCGTCGCTCGACAGCACGCGCTCGACGGCGCAGCCGGTGCAGATCTTCTTCACCAAGCGCTGGGCCATTACGCCGACCAGCGTCGATGCGAGCAGAAAATCTTGTGCGCCCAGATCCACGAGGCGCGTAATGGCGCTGGCCGAGTCGTTGGTGTGTAACGTCGAGAACACCAAGTGGCCGGTCAAGGCCGCCTGAATCGCGTGTCTGGCTGTCTCGAGATCACGAATCTCGCCGACCATGATGATGTCGGGGTCTTGACGCAGCACGGTCCGCAAGACTTGCGCGAAGTCGAGCCCGATCTGCGGGTGCACGGCAGTCTGATTGATGCCCTCGAAGACGTTCTCGATCGGGTCTTCGATGGTGGTGACATTGACGTCTTCCGTCGCCAGCTTGCGCAGCGCTGTGTAGAGCGTAGTCGTCTTGCCGGAGCCTGTCGGACCAGTGACCAAGATGATGCCGTGAGGCAGTGAGATCAGCTCTTCGAACAGGGCTTTGTCGCGATCGATGAAGCCGAGCGTCGCCAGATCGTCGCTCACCAGCGCCGGGTCGAAAATACGCAGCACCAGCTTTTCGCCGAACGCGACGGGCAACGTCGACACGCGGATCTCGACCGGTTTGCCTTCGAACTCGGTCTTGATGCGACCGTCTTGTGGCTTACGACGCTCGGCGATGTCGAGCCGCGCCAGCATCTTGATGCGGTTCACGAATGCTTTGTGAACGACCTGAGGCACGCGACTGACGGCGTGAAGGGAACCATCGATTCGAAAGCGCACCACGCTCTCGGTGCGCTTGGGCTCGATGTGAATGTCGCTGGCGTGTTGGCCGAAGGCATAGCGCAGCATGTAGTCGACTGCGTGGACGATATGTTCGTCGGAGGCTTCGATCTCTTGGTCCGACTTCAGCCGAACGAGCTGCTCGAGGTTGCCCAGATCGATGCCGACGGAGATCTGCTGCTCGGCGCGTTGCACCGATTGGCGGAAGCCGTAAAATTCGGTAATCAGCCGCTCGATGTCGGTCTTGGACGCGATCACGAGCTCGATGCGCTTGCCCGTTACGCGCTCGACCGACTCGAGCGCCCATTGGTCGAACGGGTTGTGCGTGGCGATACGCACGACCCCGTCACGCTCGTCGATCGCCAGATAGCCGTTCTTGCGGGCGAATGGCTTCGACACCACCCGCACGGCAAACGCCGGGTCCAGCTTCAAGGGGTCGAGCTTCAGGTAGGCAAAGCCGATCAGCCCGGCCCACACTTCGCTCACGACGTCTTCGCGGATGGGCTTCTCGTCCAGCCCGCGCTCGACGAACGAATTGAACAGCTCGGCTGACGTGGGCGCGGGCAAGGCCTGAATGTTGGCGCCAGCCGCGCGGGCCTCGGTAACGCGCGCCTTGGTCAAGAACGCGAGCTGCTCGTCGGCGCGCGAGACCAAGATCGGAGCGCGCGCGGGGTCGACTACGGAGGCCGTCACGAGCGCTTTGACCAGCTCGGCGAAGGTCACGTCGGTGTGCCGCGGGCCCGGACGAGCACTGCCTCGGCGCAGCGGCAGCGGAGGGGGATTGCGCGCGGTCATCGATGGCGAGCGTAGCCGTTCTCGAACCAGCGAGGGACGCTCTATAGTGGGCGCCATGATTCCCCGCGTGATTCCTGTGCCCTGTTTGCGTGACAACTACGCCTACCTCGTCTCCGCGCCGGGGCAGAAGCAGGCGCTCGTCGTCGATGCCTCCGAGAGCGAGCCTGTGCTGCGCGCAGCAGCCGCTGCAGGGCTCGAGCTCGTGGGCGTGCTCGCCACCCATCACCACTTCGATCACGTCGGCGGACACGAGGGTATGGCGGCGGCCGTGCCCGGCATCGAGATCGTATGCTCCGAGTACGACAAGGACCGCGTGCCGGCCGTCACCAAGACCGTCGTGCATGGTGAGAGCTTCGACATCGCGGGCCTGACGGTGCGCGTGCTCTCGGTTCCCGGTCATACACTCGGCGCCGTTGCATACGTCATCGGCGACACCGTCTTTACAGGCGACACCATGTTCGTGGCCGGTTGCGGCCGCCTATTCGAGGGCACGCCAGCCCAGATGTGGACGTCGCTGAAGGCCGAGCTCGCTGCGCTGCCGCTCGAGACGCGCGTGTTCGTGGGTCACGAATACACCTTGAACAATGCTCGCTTCGCGAAGTCAGTCGACCCCGAGAACCCTGCCGTCACGGCGCTGCTCGAGAAGGCCGACGCTGCCCGGCAAGCCAATCTGCCCACAGTGCCGTCGACCATTGCTGAAGAGCTAGCGCATAATCCATTTTTGCGAGTCGGTGAGGCTGCGCTGCGGGCACGCTTCGGTGACATTGGTGATGTTGCAGTGCTGGCGGCAGTGCGCAAAGCGAAGGACGATTTCTAGCGCCGCGGCCCAGCGGTGCGGCGGGCTCCGTGGCCAATGTGGAATTCGAGCCACCAAGGAGTCCGTAGACGATGGATGCACTCATCACTGCGCATGAGACTTTTTGTGTCTGTGGTGCGAGGGCCTCGCGGCGGGCGCTCTCTCGAACATGAAAATCTGTGCCGCGCTCACACAGTGATGAGCGCCCCCATCACACCCGGACTCCTTGCTGGCTCAAAATCTCAGCTCAAATTATGGCGCCGTAATTTGCGCAATGGTGACGCCCAGCGCATGCTTGGCAATCGGGTCGAGCGCCGCTGGCTCACCCACGAAATGGTAGGTGCGGTGGGTGTGGGTCAGCGCCGCCTTGGGCTTCAGCGCCGCGGCCGGTGAGCTCGATTCGATCTCGTAGAAGCCGCCGAGCGAAGCCTTGCCCGGCTCGGTGGGGCCGTCGTTGTAGCTGTTGACGACATCACCCTTGAATGGCTCTTTCTGTGTCTCCCACATGCTGTTGACGTAGTCGCCAGTGCGGCTAGGTAGGTCGTATTCGACGATGGTCAACAGCTTGGCCGACGCGCTGTAGCTGCCTGCAAACGGGCGGGCGCGAGACGGGCCGAGACCGATCTTGCTGCGATACTCCGCGTCGCAGGAGAACAGCAGGACGCCGGCCTTCTCGTCGATGCGCAGCCGCGCTGGCGGCACCTTGCCGAAGTAGCGATCGTTCACGATCTCGCCCTGCCCTTTCGGGTCGAACGGGATGACCACGCGCGTGTCCGGCGACGGGTTGTACATACCCAGAATCCACACGCTGAGCAGACCTTTGTCTTTGGTCCACGCATTGGCGCCCGTATTGAGCAGTCGGTTCGTCGTCTTGAAGGCGACCCATTTGAGGCTGTCACTCGCCGCCAGATCCAGGCGCTTCTTCGCCTCGGCGGCGCTGATCAGCTCGACCGTGCGCGTCACCTCGATATCGAACGGCGTGCCGGCGTAGTTCTCGAGCTTCATCGCGCGCGTGAAAGCGACACTGTAGGCGGTCTTGCTGCTCACCTCCCAAGCGCCGGTTTGGAAGCTGTCCGGGGTCTTCCAGTCGCTGATCGTGAACGGCTTGCCCTTCGGGAAGTAGAGTCCGTATTGGCCCCCCTCGGGTCCGAGCCAGAAGCGATCTTCGCCGCCGTAGTTGTCGAACTGGGTGCCAGTCTTGCCTGCTTCGATGAACTTGCGAAACACGAAGCCGAGGCTCTGGCCGCCCGCCTCGACTGCGCTCGTCATCACGCGGCCCTGATACTTCGGTGAAACCGCGACGCGCCCACCGGATGGAGCGCTGAGCACGACGACATCGCCGTGCTTTTGCAAAAACGCGAGATCGTCATCGAATGACACTGGCCCTGCTTTCTTGGGAGCCTCCGGGTCCGCGCTGGCGACGGCGCTCGCGCTGGCGGGCGGAGTTACGCTCGGGAGTGCCGTCACTTCCGGCTCGAGCGGTGCCGGCGCAGCCGAGTTACAAGCCACGCCAACAAGAGCGAACAGCGCTGTCAGTCTTCGCATTTGTGAAGGGTACACCACGCGGTCAGAAACGAGGCCGCAACTGACGGGGAAGCGGTCGCAGCCATTGCTTGGGCAAGAGCGTGTCTCGCTCGGCGGCGAGGTCGACAGTCGGGTCGACCAATGGCGCCGAGGGCCTTCCGTTCAGCGAAACGTCGGCCTGGACGAACACCCCGACGTCGCGACCACGCGCCGCGAAGTCGTCGCGAACGATGTGCGCGAATTGCTGGATCATGTCCGGTTGCGCGCTCATCTGGCGGGCCTGTTGCAGAGTGAGGTAGTCGAGCGGGGCGACGTCGAAGGATTCACCGGTGCTTCGGTCACGGGCTGTCACCTCTATGTAGCCGTTCTTCTCGCTGAGCATCACGTTCCAGGAGAAGCGATAGCCCTCTTCCGTCCACAGCGCGCTGCCTGGGTAGAGCAGCGCGCGCAATGGGAACAAGAGCTGGAAGAGCGCCCACGGCAAGAGCCAGCGCGGGACGCGCAGCGCTGCTTGGGTGAGCCCGGCGTTTGATGGCAGCCATCGACTGAAAAACCTGTGAAAGAACGCAGGCGGAAGAAAAATGAGCGCGAAGGCCGACATGAAATACGGAAACATGCCCAGCTGAAAGAGGCGCGCGGTGACCAAATGGAACAGCAGCACCGCGCCATAAGCAGGGATGCGGGTGCGACGCCACGAGAGTAGGAATGGCGTCGACAGGTCGAACAGCAAGCCCGCCCAGCTCATCGCGTACGCGGTCGTTTTGTAGCCGAGCAGCGGACCAATCAAGAACACGTCGCGGTTTCGCGACAGCCAAATGGTGAGCGGCTGCGCGTGGACCAGCCAGTCGACGCCCAGCTTGGCGACACCACCGAAGAAGTACACGATGCCGATCTGAAAGCGCAGCAGCCAGAGCACCCAAGCAGGCAGCTCGGCGGTCGCGAATGGTGCGCCGCGGCGCCACGCGTCGACGGAGCCGGCGCGATGTAAGGGCAACAGCACGCACAGCACGGCGAGCACGCTGACCAGATAGTAATGGTTCAGATAGTAGGTCTTGTCGATCGCGTGCACGTAGGTGAACGAGAGCCCGAGCGTGAGCGCGCTCGCCCGGTAAGCGGCGCCGAACGCGACGCCCAACGCGCTCGCGCCCATCACGGCGAACACGACGTACATCCATGGCCCGGGTAGCGGCTTGGCGAAGTCGAGGCCCCAGAATGGAAAGAAGTAGCGCGGCTCGAGGTAGTGCTCGCGAATCCACCCGTGTGCCGCGAACCGTACGGTGGCGGCGAACAGCAGCAGGCCGAACGCAACACGGAAGAAGACCAGCGAAGACGCGTCCACTGGCTCGCTTGCGCGCCCAACCCAGCGCCGCACCGAGGATGCTAGATCAGTCGCCATCCATGTCGCTGAAGGAGATCGTCACGCCGAGCGCAGTGGCGATGTCGGCGGTGAGCAGCTTTTTCACGTCACGCAGGCGCTCGAGAGTCGTGTTCAGCACGCCGAGGTCGCCCGCGAGCGCCGTACGCAGGGGCGGCGGTATCGCCTCGAGGCTCTCTTTGGCCGCGGCAAGCGCCGACCTCAATTGGTCGTCCAAATCCGGCGAGCGATCTCGCAACAACGCGGTCAGGCCCAGACCCGAGCCGTCACCATAAGACCCCTCGAACACCGAAGTCACGCTCGCCAGCTGGGCGAACGTGTCGCTCAGCGTATTGTCCGACAGCCGCGCCTCTTCGAGCGCGGGGCTCAGACCGCCGGTGCCCTTGCTGCCGAGCAGTGGATCTTTGATCTGGGCGATGGCGAGGTCGGCGACATACAGCATCTGGTTGTAGACGGCGTCCATTGCGTCTTTGGGGCTCTTGAAGACTTCGCTGCCTTCGCCGGCGGTCGCGAGCTCGCCAGCGTGGGCGTCCCAAGCCGTCACCAGTGCGTCGATCTGGGTCGCTAGATCGGCCGCGAGCGCGCCAACGAACGAGAGCCGGTCAGCGTCGCCCACCAATTTCTCGACAATGGCGGCATTGCCGCCCTCCGGGTCGAACAGCAGATATTCGAGCGCTGGCAACCCTTTGCGCGAAGTGCCGAGTGAGCTCGGCTCGAAGGGCGGGCCGGCGGTGATTGTCTCTTCGACCGAGTCGACGTCGCAGCCGAGCTTCCAACGGATGTTGCCTTCGATGTCCTTTGCTGGACCAAACGCGAACGAGCGCGTCTGGTTCCAGGTGCGCTGCGTCTCTTTCCAGGCGGCTTGCGCCGCGGTCAGCGTTGCCTCGGACGCGCTGGCCACCAGCGCCTCGACTGCCGACTTGAAGGCATCGCTCGCTGTTTTCAGCGTGGCGTAGCTGGGTCGGGCGACGATGTCGGCCAGGTCTTTGAGAACCGCGAGCTCGTCGACGGTCGCGACGCTGTCATCGCCGCAGGCAACCAGCCCGAGACCGGCAACACCCAGAAATACGCGACGACTGAAGGACATGTCTAGAGGGACTCCAAGAATGCGAGCAGCGCGTCGCGCTCGCTTTTGTTCATCGAACGGAACGCTTCGCGCGACGCCTCGGCCTCGCCGCCATGCCACAGAATGGCTTCCGCAAACCCGCGCGCGCGACCGTCGTGCAAGAGGAAGGTGTGTTTGTTCACGGACTCGATCAGACCAATGCCCCAAAGTGGAGGGGTGCGCCATTCTTTCCCGTCCGCTTCGTAGTCCGGGCGATTGTCGGCGAGGGCCTCGCCCATGTCGTGCAGCAACAGATCGGTGTACGGCCAGATGACCTGCCCCGAGAGCTCTGGGTGATCGGGTGCGTCGCCCGTGGTGAGGCCATACGCGTGACAGGACGCGCAGCCTGCTTTTCGGAACAGATCGCGCCCATGCAAAACTGTGGGGTCGTCGACGTTGCGGCGCGCAGGAACTGCCAATGTGTGGGCGTAAAACGTGATGTTGGTGAGCTTGCTCTCGTCGAGCTCCGGGGAGCCACCGGAAATGGATTCGACGCAGGTAGCTTGCGCCTCCGAGCAATTTTGATCGGGAAACAAGCTGGAAGTGATGCCGATGTCGCCCAAAAAGGCACCCGCATTTTGCTGTAGCACGCTGGGTTGGTTGGCCTTCCATCCGAAGCGACCGATCACTTTTTGGCCGCTGAGCACGTCGGGCACGTAGTTCGCGCGGCCGCTGATGCCGTCGCCGTCGCTGTCATCCGGATCGGCCAGGCTGAGAATCGTTTCCTCCGGCAGCGCCTCGAGCAGACCGAGACCGATCATCATCGGCGCGACGCGGGGCGAGACCAGCAAATCTGCAGGCAAAGGACCATAGGCCGGCGCTTCGATGGTGTAGCTCGGCTGCCGCAAGCTGTAGCTCTCGCCGTCTTCGTAGGCGCCTGGCACTTCTTCGTAGCTGACCAGCGGCGCGCCCTCTGGCTCAACGCCGAGGATCGCGAGGTGATTGAGCTGGCCACCATAGACAGGGTCGCCCAGCGGGCCGCCGTCTGGCGCCTCACCGGGGATGCTGAGGCGCAGCAGCAGGCCCTTGAAGTCGTTGCCTTCGATAGGTGGTGAGCCTCGGCCGTCTTTGAAATGGCACGCGGAGCAATTGGTCGCGCTGTACAGCGGACCGAGGCCATCGTTGCCCTCGGCCGACGCGGGCGCCGTGACCCAGCTGCGGTTGAACAGATGATCGCCGAGCGCGAAGGTCTCGCGGCCCTCGCTGTCGAGGTTGCGAGCGGGGCGGGCAAAGGCCTCGCGCGACTCGTCGAACACAGTGGTGTCGCCACCAGACAGCTCTTCACCCGGGTCGGGCACCGGCGCTGTCGGCCCGCCAGTGTCGTCGTCGCCACACGCAGGCAAGCCGAGGCCAGCGACTGCCAGCCCCAGCAAGAGATACGAGCGCGATCGAGGGAAGCCCACGACGCTTTTCATTCGAGATTCAGCGTGACGTCGAGAGCCGTAGCGACCTCGACAATCGTGTCGGTCAGTTTTTGCAGAGCGTCCATCGCGGTCTTGATCTTCTCGCGTCCGCCGCCCGCCTCTTCATCGAGGATGGCCTGGTCGAACGGGGAGGGGATCGCTTCGATGGCGTCGATGGTGGCGGTCAAATCCGCCTTCATTTGCGCGTCCAGATCCGGGTTCACCTTCTTCACGAGGTCGTCCAGACCGGCGCCATCGTTCGAGCCGAAGCGGCCGAGATACACGTTCTCGATGCCGATCGCGTCGTTCAGGTGGTCGACGTGGGTGTTGTCGCTGAAGCAGGAGTGCTCCTCCTCCTGATCCTTCTCTTCGTAGGCGTTGTTCATGCGCTCGTTCTTCAGCTCGCCGCCGGACAAGCTGCCCATGCCGGTAAGGATCTTCTGCAGTGAGCCGCGCGGGTCGGCGTTGAACTCGGCTGCGTAGCTCTCGCCCGGCTCCCATGCTTCTTCGACCCCTTCGAGGTCGTCGACGATCTTCTCGGTCACGGCCTTGAGGTAGTCGCCGCGGCGATCGAAGTTGGGGGTAGGCGCCAGGTAGTCGGTGTGTGAGCGCAGGCCGGCGTCGGTGGGCGCTGTGTTCAAGTCCTGCCCCCACAGCAAAAACTCGACCGCGTGGTAGCCGGCGGAGAGGCTCTTCTCGTCGAGCGCTTCGTTTGCCTCGGCAATGGTCGCTTTGGTGATCTCGGGGAAGCCAGTGGGGTCGTTGATGATGCCGGTGGTGGGGTTGCCGTAAACGTAGTCGATGTAATTTTCGTCAAGCGGCCAGCCATTGAGCTCGCCCTCTTTGCCGGTCTCTTCGTTGTCGATGGGCCCGTTGTAGAAACGGAAGACCTCGCTCTGCAGGTACACTGGCCGCGCGTCGAGCCAGGCGTCTTTGGCTGCCTGGTGAGTCGCGGCGGTCGGGTTCTCGACGAACGCGTCGACCGCGACCTTCAGGGCCTGTGCTTTCTCCAGCGCTGCTTCGTAGTTGGTGTGAACGTTGGTCGAGTAGTTGGCGATCACCGGCTCGATGTCGGCGTCCGTGATGCCGCTGCTGCCGCCGCCGATGCCGGTGTCATCACCGCACCCCACAAGACCCACCATCGCGACAGCAACCGCGAGCAGGAGCGAACCACCCAATCTGCACAAAGACATCGACTCACCTCTCAGGAAGATAATGAAAGTAACTATCAACAACCGTAAGCTGAGTCAAGAGTATGTTGAACATCACTTTCAGCTTCACTAGCGTGCGCCTGCCATGACCTTCGTCGGCGGCGCACGGCCGAGCGCGCGTATCGCAGCCCTCGGGCTCGCGCTGCAAATCTGCGCCTTGGAGGCGCTGGCTGATGACGGCGAAGCGCCGGCGCCAAAACCAGCTGCCGACCCGGCACCTGTTGTTGCGGCGAGCGCGCCAGCACAAGAGAAGACCCCATCGGAGCCGATTGAAGTGAGCGTCATCGGCGAGAGCGACGATGCGCTGCAAAAGGTGCCTGGCTCGCGCACGCTCTTGAACGCGAAAGAAGTGGAACGGACCGCTCCGGTGACGACGGCGGAGCTCTTGCGCAGAATCACCAGCCTCAACGTCAGCAGTGAAGACGTTCACGGACTGCGTTTGAACATCGGGCTGCGCGGTCTCGACCCCACGCGCAGCCGCTCGATCTTGATCTTGGAAGATGGCGTCCCCATCGCGATCAACCCCTACGCAGAGCCTGATCTCTACTACTCGACGCCGCTCGGTCGCATCCGCGCCATCGAGCTTTTGAAAGGCAGCGGCGCCGTGCTGTTCGGCCCGCAGACGATCGGCGGCGTGATCAATTTCTTGACCATCGGGCCACCGGACAAGCGCGAAGCCGCGTCGACGCTCGAGCTCGGCGACTACGGCTTCTTCCACGGCTCAGCTCGTTACGGCGACGCCTACGAGTCGGCCCGCTTCGTGATGATGGCCGACTTCAGGCGCGCCGATGGTCCGCGCGATATCGGCTTTCGTGCAGTCGATCTGATGGCGAAGGCGGCCTTCGCGACCGGGCCGCGCAGCGAGCTTCAGCTGAAGGTCGCGGCGTACGACGAGATCTCGCAGTCGACCTACATCGGCCTCACGCGGGACATGTTCGAGGCCGACCCCAAGCACCCGACGATCGCGCCCGACGACGAGTTCCACGTGCGGCGGCTCGACGTCAGCCTGACTCATCGGCATCGCTTCGATGAAGAGACGGAGCTTCGTACGCTCGCATACGGCTACCTGACGAACCGCACCTGGCGCCGGCAACGTTACGATCGCGCGCCCGTCGACGGCGTCGATTACATCCGCGTCGAAGGCGACCCGGATTCGCTGCTCGGCGGCATCTTCTTCCGCAACGAGAGCATGATTCGCGACCGCCATTACCAGGTCGCCGGCGTCGAACCGGTGCTGGAGACGCGCATCGACGCTGGCGGGGTGCGTCAGACGTTGACGGTCGGCGTGCGAGGTCACGTCGAGTTTGGTCAGCGCGAGCAGCGCGGCACCGACTTCGTGACGTCCGACGCGGGCGACACGGAGATCAGCGAAACGCAGCGCACGCTCGCGCTGGCGGCATACGCACAAGATCGCATCGCGTTCCGCGATTGGCTCTTGGTGACGCCCGGCGTGCGCTTCGAATACGTGAACATGCAGCGCGGCACGCTGCGCGAGCTGAACGAAGCAGGCGTGCCAGTGGACCTGGACATCGAAGGAAACTCCGCCACCGCCGCGGTGATCCCAGGGATCGGAATCGTGGTGGGCACGCCGGACATCAATGGCTTTGGTGGCGTGCACGTGGGGTACGCGCCGCCGCGTGTCTCTTCGGCGATCAGCGCCGACGGTCGCGACCAAGAGCTGTCTGCCGAGCGGAGCACCAACTACGAAGCCGGGTTGCGTGGCCGGCCGGCGAAGGGGATCGCGCTCGAGGGCACCGGCTTCTTGATGGTGTTTCAGAACCAGATCGTGCCAGGCACACTATCGAGCGGCGCCCAGAGTGAGCTCGTCAACGGCGGCTCGACGATTCATCGCGGCGCCGAAGCGAGCTCGACATTCGAATTCGGCCGCCTCGCCAAGTGGGGCTTCGATCTGGATCTGTCGCTCCGCTACACGTACGCGCTGGCGACATATCGAGAGGGCGCCTTCGCCGACAACGAGCTGCCCTACGCACCCCAGCATCACGGCAGCACATCGCTCGCCTTCGAGCACCCAATCGGCATCGGCGCGCAAGCTTCGTGGAGCTTCACCGGCCCGCAGTTCACCGACGAAGTGAACACCGAGCTCTCCGACGCCTCCGGCCGCGTCGGCGAGATCCCCTTCGTGTCGGCGCTCGACCTCGGCGCCCATTACACCTACGCACCGTGGGGCCTCACTGCGAGCCTCAACGTGAAGAACGTGATCGGCGACGTGCACATCGAGACGCGTCGCCCCGACGGCATTCACACCGGCGGCTTTCGGCAGATCATCGGGGGCCTCAAATGGGTGCTGCCCGAGTCGCTCTCCAAGCCCGCTGAGCCGGCGCCCGCTGTTGCTCCGGTGCGGTGATCACAGCAGAGAATTTCTGGTTCTGTTCAGATGTGCGCCATCGCTCGGGAAGTGCTTCAACAGCGGGCATATGATCGCCCGCTTCGATTGGCTTTGCTGCACGCGGCGCTGCGGCAGCGATACTTGCGCCCGTGGACACGGGGCAGCTCATCGTCGATCGCTTTTGCTCGAGGGGGTGGCTGGCTCCGGCGGCACGGGCGTCGTCTGGCGCGCCCGCATTGGCAAGGCATTGGCTCACACCCGGGAGCGCCGCGGATCTGGGAAACTGAGCCAGGTTCATCGACGAATTTGACCAGTCCATCTCGAGCTTGCGACGCTCTCACGCGGCCTCTGACTCGCGCTGGCGCACTCGCTGCTCTCCACGATGCGCTCGCAGCGCGGGCCCGCGTGCCCGAGCGATCTCGGCCGAGGCTAAACGCCTTCACGGGCGTGAAGGCAGCCAAGCCCATGGTCGCCCCGACGCCGGCCGTAACCCGCTCGGGTCGCATTTGTCTTGAGCCTCGCCAAACATCGAGGATAGGCCTCGGTGCATGGCGGGACACCTGATCAGCTGACGATCGACGATGTCACTGGCCCGTTGCGGGTGCACGCGTTACGAGGCAAAGAGGCACTCTCGCAGGCCTGGCACTTCGACGTAACGGTATCGTGCCCCCTTGGTGCCGACGTCCAGCACATCGCATTGGCCAACGCGCGACGCTGCAGCTCGACGCCGCCGAGAAGGCCCGCGCCTTCTATGGCGTCGTGCGCGCCGTCTCCGTCGAAGACGGTCGATACCGACAACGCTGTTACGCGCTACGTGGTGCGCGTCGTACCCCGGCTCGCCATGCTCAAGCGAAAGAAGCGCACGCGCATCTTTCAGCGTCTGTCGGTGCTCGAGATCGTGACGAAAGTGCTGGCCGCAGGCATCGCGTCACGCTGGGCGCTCGCCCGCGCCTACCCGCGCCGTGAGTACTGCACCCAATACGAAGAGACCGACTACGATTTCGTACGCCGCCTCCTCGCGGAAGCGGGCATCTATTTCTACTTCTTCGATGGCGGGCCGGTCGACGGCGGCCTGCTTACTGCGAGCGCGGCAATCGGTGCTGTCGCAGCCGGTGCGAGCGCCCTCGGCGTCGAGATCGGCCCCGCGGAGGTGGCAGCGGCATCGTGTACGAAGTTGTCACGCCATTTAACAACAAGTCTGACGGCAAGGTCGGTCGCGTGAACATCGTCACCCACACGAACGGCGACCTGCTCGCGCTATCGGGCGAGGTCGACGGAACCAGTGGCACGACGATGCTAGGCATGTGGGCGCCACCGCCGCTGAAGACATTCGACCCGACCAACCATCCCGAGGATGCGGTGACCGCTGGATCTACGATCACGCCGGAGGTGGTCGCGGCAGTTGTCGGCTGCGTCTCTGCCTGATCGCGGTGCTATTCGTACTGCTCTCGTTCGCGGTCTGGATGCAGCGTGGGCGCGACGGTCAGTCTGTCGCACGACCGGGTGATGGTGACCCGAAGCCTGTCAAGAGCCGCGCTCGCGGCGGAGCTGCGGCTGATCGCCGACAAGGAGCGGGTCGATGCGTCGCGACGGAGGCTCAGCCTGACCGCCTCCTCTTGCGCAGCGCCTCTTCGATCGCGTCCACCGCTTCAGCCCTGCCGAGCTTGCGAAGCTTCTCGAGCATCTTCCCTTCGCGTTCGGGCGTCGGGCCGAAGCTGGCGCCGTGTTCGAGCACGAGCTTCAGCACTTCGAGCGTGCAGTCTCGCGCCGTCCAGAAGAGGCTGTCGAAGCCGTCCTCGAAGCGGACGGACGCGCCCCTCTGGAGCAGCTCTCTCAGAATCTCGGGCTCGCGGTGCAGGACCTCGGGGGTGACCAAGTGGACTCCGTTCTTGCCCGACACGTCGATGCCGCTGTCGAGGAGCGCGACCACGGAATGCCCGCCGCCGCGCCGCGGAGTCCGGCTCGGCCCAGATGACGTCGTGCCCGCCGTCGGTCAGCGTGACGCGCTCGTCGATCGACAGCTCGGACCACCCGCGCGCCACGAGCGTGCGAAGCCCGGGGAAGCGTGGGCGAGCGGCGACCCATGCCTCGAGCCACTGGCCACCGAACATCGGTGCCGAGAGGACCTCGAGCTGTGAAGCGAGCGGTGAATCGGCCAGCGCGGGGATCTGCTGCGGCATCGCGAGCGACATCGTCCGCACGTTCGGGAACTGGCCCCGCTCGACGATCGCGTTCGACGCCGGCACGCCCTTCATGGTGTCGTTCGAGAGGAGCGACAGCTCCTCGAGGGATTCGAAGGGTCGATCCGCGAGCGCTGACATTGCCTGGACCGAGAACTCCCAATGAAGCACGCGTAGACGCCGCGCGAGCGGCGAAGCGTGAAAGCTACGAATCAGGTCGGCGAAGTCGATGTTGTGCGTCGTGTGCACGTGCAGCTCATCCACGGCGAGGTCCGGCCAGACGAACCCCGTCGCGGCGGTCGAGCCCCGTAATCCGATCAAGGTGCACAGGCGCCGGAGGCTGGTGAGTCCGGTGTGCCTGAGAGGTGAGCTCGCCACGATCGCGTGCACACGAAGGGTCCGGAGCTTCTCATGCGCCAGCAGGCGGTCGGTGATCACCGCCTGCCGCAGACGAGCTCCTCGGTCGCTCCGGGCAGACGCTTCGGCCACCGTGAGGCGGCGATGGCGCGGCATCGATCGAGCACGCCCGCATCGATCGCGCGCGTCAGCAGCGCGCGCGGCAACGGATCGTGCTTGCCGTCCCGGCTTGAGCTCGAGATAGGTGGCGACTCCACTCGGTCGAGCCAGCCATCGCGCCAACCGAACCAGCCCTGCCAGCGGCTCGCCAGCTCGGCCAGCGGTCCCATCAGGTCAGCGCCCTGCTCCTCGAGCAGTCGTTTCTCGGCGCCCAACAGCTCCCCCAGGCGCGCGCCCCGCGCGGATTGGATCGCGCCCTGGACTTCTGCGAGCTCCGCGTGCGCTGACATGGAGTCGCGAGACTACAGGAATGAGCCCAGAGCGAAGCGCCAGGCCGACGACGTACGCGCGCTCGGCACCCACGAGGTCCATCCTGCGCAGGATCTGGAGGCCGAGCGCCAGCGCGCGATGCTGCAGATCAAAAGACGTTGTCGGCGCTGAACCCGGGGCCGGGGGTAGTCGCGTTGGCAGCAATGAACGAGCCGCTCTACGAGGACGAGCTCTGATCGCATCGCCGGGAGACGAACTCGGAACAGCGACACCGTGCCCGTCGTCAGTCTCCGAACTGGATGTTGGCCTTGTGCGACCCCGAAAAGCTCGTCGCTACGTCGTACACCGCGTCGGGGAACCGCTCGGCTGCAAGGCGTACGTTCGCGCCCAGGTCCGCGCCGATCTCCACGATCTCGATGATGCCGATCCGACCCGGGGCCGAGGGCACGTAGAGCCCCTTCTCGGAAGTCAATGCGAGGGCGGTCGCCTCGTCCTCGGTGCCGCGGACAAAGGCGATCCAGCGAAACGGTGAGGTGGTCTTCAAGAGCTCAACGGCGGACGCGAGGGCATCCGTGGCGGCCTGACGGATCTCCACCACATGGGCGTCTCCAACCCCGTCGCGATCGATCGCGAGAACGTCCACCCGATTCTGTGCGAGCGGCCACGCGGCCTCGAAATAGATGCGAGGCACCGTCAACCGCCGGATGAGGCAGCTCGCGACAGCGTCGCGCGCTCGGAGCTCGATTCGATCACGCATCCTTCGCCTCCTCAATTTGTGCCACGGCCGGGAACGTTTGGAAAGCCCAGGCGAAGAACTGATCCATCTTCACCTTCGCCAGCAGCAGGCGTGAGGGGTCGACGCGGTCATCGTCGTAGGAGAAGTGGTTCTTGTGCCCCAGCAGCCACTCGAAGTGCTTGATCCCACCATCGGCAAAGGTGTTCGCCGAGCACCACTTGCGGAGCCTACGGGCGGCTTCACCGTGATCGTCCCCCGTCGGACGGGCGCCTTCGATGGCGACGAGCACGGCGTCGGCCAGCGCGATGCTGCCGTGAACCGACAGCAGACCGATAGCGGGCGCATGCGCATCGCGGTCGAGGATCTCGAGATCCTTGATGGTCCGCGAGAAGCTGTCGGCGCGCCCGCGGTAGCGCAGGACGGTCGCGGGACTCTTGACGCTCACCTCTCGAGTCTACCGCAGCGGATCGGCACGCGGTACCCGCTGGACGGAGGCTCGACGAAGATGACGGCCGTCTCTCGGTGCCGCTGCGGTCGCTCCGAATCGTATCCATGGCAGCTACGCAGCTCCTTTCAGCGCATTGGCACCCCGGGCGCGACGCACCTCCACCCGCGTCATCGGCCCGCGCATGAACGACATCGTCCAGCGCGGCTGCAGCAGCGCCGCCGTACCTGACAGCGCGTCGCGCACGAGAAACCAGCGGGGCCGCAGCTGCTTGAGGATGCTGTCGAGCTCCTCGGCGCTCTCGCCGCGGATGCGTTCGTTGGCGAGGCCGTCGAGGACGCGTTCGCGATCGGCGTCGGTCTGCAGGCGGCCGAGGCACCAGAGGCCGGCGTTGCTGAGCGCCCGATAGTCGAGGTCCATCGGGGTCTGCGTGGCGACCAGGACGCCGACGCCGAAGGCGCGGGCCTGTTTCATCAATGCCACGAGCGGCCGCTTGGTCGGTGGCGCGGCAGGGTGCGGCGGCAGGAAACCGTAGACCTCGTCGAAGACGATCAGTGCCTTGAGCCGCTGCGAACCGGGAAGCGATCGCACCCAGGACAGGACCTCTTCGAGCACGACGCCGAGCACGAGCGCGCGCTCGTCGTCGTCCAGGTGGGCGACGCTGATGATGGTGGCTGGCGTCTTGCTCCCTCCGGGGCATTCGACCTGTCACCACACGGCGGATCGAATTCGCTCGAGGGCTCGGGACGGAGAAACGCAGCTATCACTCGCTTATGAGTTCGGGGTCGTGACGCAGACGATCCGACGCAACCGTCATCGACTACGTCGCCAATAGCCTCGCCACCAGCCGAATCGACAGAATCATCGTCCGGTTCGCCCTGCGCAACGAGTTGCGCTCGCGTAGCGCCATCTTCCGGGACTACGACCCGGAGAAGCCGCTCGTGCCCCTCGAGAGCGCGGCCGTGTCCCGCCTACACGAATGCGTTCGAATGCGCGCCGGCGCGCATGACCTATCCCCCGCGAAGGCCTGCGCGGAGAAGCGTGCAGGTCGCCCTCACGGCCGCTGTCGTGGGCCCTCCCGGGGAAGAGATACACGTCGACGAGCGCGGCCAGATCAAAGTGCGGTTTCATTGGGACCGTGAGAACGGCCCCAATGGCGACAGCTCTTGCTGGCTGCGCACGATGCAGACCTGGGCCGGCCCCGCTTGGGGCCATCAATTCGTGCCGCGCGTCGGGATGGAGGTCATCGTCGTCTTCGAGGGCGGCGACCCCGACAAGCCCATGGTGCTGGGCACCGTCTATAATGCGACCCACCCGCCCAGCTTCAAGCTGCCGGAAGAAAAGACGAGAAGCGGCATTCGCACGCAGACGACCCCCGGCGGCAATGGCTTCAACGAGCTTTCGTTCGAGGATGGGGCGGGTCGCGAGGAGATCTTTTTGCGCGCGCAACGCGACCTCACCGAAGAAGTGACGAACGATCGCCACACGATGGTCGGGTCCAACGTCCACGAGAACGTCGGGGGCGACAAAGCAATGTCTGTCGGCAAGAACATGCGGCAGGCGATCACCGGAGATCACCACAGCTTCGTTCAGGGCGCCCACTACGATTCGGTCAAAGGCAATCGCAAGATCCGCGTGCGTGGCACATACAAGCTGCAGGTCGACTCGGAGATGGCACTTGAAGTCGGGACCACCGACGAGCCGCGATCGCAGGAAGTATTCACGCACGGCAACTACCTGCTCGGCTCGGCGGCGACGGTAACGCTCAGCGCCTCCACCGGCGTTCGCCTGCAGTGCGGGAGCAGTGTGCTCGAGATCGGCCCGAAGGAGATTCGCCTCTTCGCCGAGAATATCGTGCTCGACGCGCAGAAGGAGCTCACCGCGAAGGGGGACGGGCCGGGCCTGAGGCTTGCCGACGTCGCCGAGCTGACCTCCAAAACGATCCGCTTCGTTTCGGAGAAGGCGAGCATCGAGCTCGCTCAGAACGCCACGATCGACGGCAAACAGATCCTGATGAACTGCAAGGGCATCGCCCCCGAAGTGCTCGGCAAGCCTGGCGCCCCAATCACGAAGAAGCTCAACGCGGTCTTCAGCGACCAGGACTTCGAGCCAATCGCTGCCAAGGACTTCATCGCCGTGGCGGGCGGGGCTCGGTTCGAGGGGACCACGGCCGGCGACGGCAGTGCCGAGCTCCGGTGGCCCCGTCCCCACGCCGATGCCGCACGCATTCAGCGGGAGCATCGAGCGCGAGGTCAGCACGAGCGTGTTCCTGGACAACCAGCCCGCCGCGCTGGTTGGAAGCATTGCCGACTGCCTGCCCCCGCACATCCCGATGGGCGGACCATTTCAAAGCTCGCCCTCGAACGAGGGCACGGTCGCGCAGGGCAGTACGAGCGTGTTTGTCGATGGCGCGTCGATGGCGCGAGCGGGCGACCCGGTGAAATGCTGCAACGATCCCGCAGACCAGGAAACCGGGCACGTCATCGCCATCAGCACGGTCTTCGCGAGCTGACGCGGACGCTCATCGACACCTCGGTGGCGGCTGCGAGGCGTCGCACGACTTCAACGCCGCTGTCGAGTCATCGCGAGCCAGCGGCCGGCGTGCCAGGAAGTCACACTGGGCTCTCAGCCACTCGCGCGTCGACCTGCTCTTCTCGCGGCTGCCAATTCGATCCATGCCGGCGGACCGGTGCTCACCAGGTGCCCAGCCCATCGTGACGCCGCGTGACTTCGCGTTACGGCCCGTCACCGCCGATCCTCAGAACCAGCCGTTTTAATGCGGATCGCGCATAAAACGCCGCCATTGAAGACTGGCTCTTCAAATCCTCTCGCCCCGACTCATGCTGCTCGTGAGCTCCACGCGGGACTCACCGTCGATGTTGCCGTTCACGACGATGGTGTCCTCGTTCTCGAGGCGAACTGTCTTTCGGTCGATGCCTGGCAAATCGATGCTCATCTTCTCCTCCACTCTCTCGCCCGTCCCTGAGCAAGGCGCGGGCCTGGCGGAGAGCTAGCGAGGCAGCCGCGCGGGGAGCGCGTTGCGCGAACTCTTCCACTCCGTCGGACGCGCGCCAGAGTCAGCGACGGGGAGCCATGCCAACGTTCACCTTCGGGATGCGAAGGATTCGGCCGCCTTCGATGTCGGTCACGTAGATGAATGAGTCGTCGACGGCCATTCCACCTGGAAAGGGAACCTGTGCCAACGGCGTCTCCGCCCCGGTTGACTCGTCGAACTTGACGAGTAGGCCCGACATCTTGATGGCGAAAATCTCGTCGCGGCCTGCGGCGAACAGTCGGATGTTGTCCAGGGTTCGCGGTGACAAGCTGCCGCTGCTGCCGCGGGCGACGCTCACGAGCTTGCCCCGGCTCGAGAACAATACGTCGTGATTTCTGGGCGTAAACCGGCTGAGAGGGTACGACACCGCCTCCACCTTTGATGGCGGAATGCTCATGACGAGAACCGGCTCTCCGCTCGTTCGGTGCTCATGAAAGACGGAGCCCGACTCCCAGAGCCCTGCCTCCAACCAAAAGATCGCGTCGCCGTCGACCTCCACATGGTTCGGATCGTCCTGCCCAGATGCGATGACCTGTACGGCTCCGCCGCCTCTGGGCACGCGAGAGATGGTTCCGCCTTGCCTTCCTCCCCATGTGCTGAAGTAGACGAACTCGCCGCCGAGGGCGAGCGAGCTCGGGTGCTCGGACGGCGTTGCGAGCACAGTGACCGGCCCGCCAGCGATGGGCACGGCGCATACGCTGCTATTCGCGCGGAGATGTTTCGAGTTGCCGACCGTCACGAAGTACACACGCTCCGAGTCGAACGCGAGGTCGAGAGGTGTTGCGAGCGACGAGGCCAACACAGTTGCCGCGCCACCCGCAGCTGGCGCCCTGAGTATGCGGGAGCCGGGCGTGTTGCGGCCGCCATCGATCCAGAAGAGCCAGCCGTTGAACAGAGCGATGTCGAGCGGCATCTGCTGGCCGGTGTAAAGATCGTCCGGGCGCATCAGCTCGGGCGGCGCCGGGGCTGGACCGCGGGTCCCCTGCTGTTTCGGTGCGGGCGACGCCGGGCCCTGCCATTGCCCAGGGCGCCATTGCGGCCGGACTCGGGGTGAGCGGCATCCGAAGGTGAGCGCCGCGAGCACCGCCAGAAAAACGAGGGCGCCAACTTGGCGATGCAGGAACGCCGTGAATGAGGTTGCGGCTGTCTTCATCGAGGAGCGGCTTGGAAGGGTATCCTCTCGACGGCGGGAGAGCGGACATCCGTGTCGGAGCCACCGAAATGGGTGAGCTGACCAATCCTTTCACCCCGACGCGCGGGTCAGCGGGGCTCACGATTAGCCCCGAGAAGAAAACCAGCCCCGTGCGAGCATTGCCGCGATGAAGCACGACGACCTCATCAAGCGAGTGCGCGCGCTCGCCAAGAGGATTGACCGTACCGCAGCCGCTGGCGCGTGGCTCGCGAGCCTCGGGACCAAGCCCGGTCCTTGGCGCGCACCGATCGCAGCGCTGGCGCCGGCAGAGCGGGTCCCGGCCCACGCGTACCGAGCCTTCAGCGCGAGCTCCACCTCGTGTCGCGAGTGCGGGGTTGAGCCCGTGATCGAGCTCGACGTCGACGCGACCTCCGATCGCAGCGGCATCCTTCCAGGGGATTTGCTGCAGGTCTATCCGGTGCTGACGTGGTTTCGTGACCAGCCCGAGCCTCCGAGGCCCACTGCCGCGGACGCCAGGCGCTTCACCCGCATCCTCAGGCTCGTCGGCGAGCTCCCCGCGACCGCGCGCGAGGGTCAGCTCAACGAGGCCCTGCGCGCGGAGAAGTTGGTCGTCGGCAGCAAGTACGTCGTGCGCGATGTGATCGAGACGCTCGGCGCCCTCGGCATCCTCGAGACCCCCGAGCATCCGGGCTTCACCACGAAGTGGACCTCGTTCGGGGCGCGGCAAGACCGGCCCTCCGCGCGAGTCGAGTGCGATCCGCCGATCGCGTTCTGGACGGCCGGGCACGGCGTGAACGCGGCCCGCGTCGCCGAGTGGTTCGGCGCGTTCGGGGTGAAGGCCCCCGCATCGAGCAAGCCGCGCGCGCTCCCGGTCGCGAAGGCCTCCGCATCGCAAGCGCGGCGGGCGAAGCGCGCGGCCCGCTCCACCGAGCTCGAGCTCGGCGACGTGGTCGCGGCGTCGATCGGCGCGACCTGGCGGGCAGCGATCGTGATCGGTCACGCGCGCGACATGGGCGGACGCAGCCCGGTCCTTCAGCCCTCGACCTGGTCGGGCAACGCTCCTCCGACTGCCGCCGACATCCGCAGCGCCCCGCGCGTCGAGGACTGGAGCCGGATCGACCTCTGGGTGAGGGACGACCCGAAAGGGACCTGGCGCACCATCGGCAGCGTCGCCGCAAAGGCTCCGCCCAAGCTCACGCCCTACACCCTCCTCAGCGTCAAGCGCGACGGCATCGCGCGCCTCTGGCAGGAGCGCAAGCGGTTCGGCGTGGCATAGCGCTCAACCGCCTGCGGCGCGCGCTGAGCCACGGGCGCACGGCCCGAGGAAGGGTCGTGCCCATCGCGACCGTCACCGTTCCTGCCCCAACCGCCGCGCTATCCGTCCATGTCGGAGGGTCAAGTCCTCTCGCCCCGACTACTCCGCTCGGCTGCGAGCACTGTTCCAGCCGGGTTCGAGAGCTATTGTTGCTGGGCGCTCGGGCGTGGGTGGAGGTCTCCTCCGGCTCGCTGCGGGGCCCACTCAAACTCGCCGCGGCGTGTGTCGCGTGGGCCTGCGGCGCACCGCTCGCTGCGTCGCAGTGCTCATACACAAGAATTTCTTGGTCGCTCGACCGACGCCGAGGATGGGCTTCTGGTGGGGCGGGAGGCGTCTCGCGCCTCTTGACGAGCGGCTCGACCCAACGCACGCTGGTATCGGATTATCCGATACCATGCTGCCGCGACCGACCATTGAAGCCTTCGACCGCTACCTCCTCGGGCTAGGCCTGCGCTTCGAGGGCGTCGTCATCGGTGGCTCGGCGCTTGGGCTCATGGGCATCATCCAGCGGCCGACGCGCGATTTCGATATCCTCGCGCCCGAGCTACCACCGGCGATCGCCTCGGCTGCGCGCGCCTTCGCGAAGGCACAGCGCCAGGCCGGCCTCGACCTGCTCGACGAGTGGCTCAACAACGGTCCGATGCAGCTCGGCGACGTTCTACCCGTCGGGTGGCGTGACCGCGTGCAGTGTGTCTTCGCTGGGCAAGTCCTGGTGCTCAACACGCTGGGCCGGCCCGACCTGCTCAAAAGCAAGCTGTTCGCGCTCTGTGACCGCGGCACCGATCTCGGTGACTGCATCGCGCTAGCACCGACCGCGGGGGAGCTCGCTGAGTGCGTGCCGTGGCTCGACCTGCAGGACGGGAACGAGCAGTGGCCCGAACACGTGCGTGCGACGATCGCCGACCTTGCGCGGAGGCTCGGTCATGGCCTTTAACCGGGCGGCCATCCCGGAGCCAATGCCGACACCCGACGAGCTGACGGCGCGCATGGTGGGCATCGGCATGAGCTTCGCCGCGAAAGCAGAGGCCGGCGCGGACATCGAGAGCACGCTCCTGCACGCCTCCGCTCTCGGCATGGAGCAAGGTGACCTCCGCGTGCTCGCCGTGCTGACAACGTGGCTCGGCGTGCATCACACGCACGTGAACGCCGACCGCCTTGTGCGGCTGGTGGGCAGCCACCCGTCGGGCCGAGTCCGAGCGTACTGGGCCGCCACTGCGACGTGGCTGAAGAAAGATCGGCGTCTCGCCCGACTCGCAAGTGCATACGACGGCGCGCCGCTCGATCTGCTGCCGACGGGCACCGAGTTCCAGGTTAAACGACGCGGCGAGGATGAGCGCTTCACCGGCTCGAAATTGCGCGTGCCGAGGGGCACGCTCCGACATCGACAGGAGGACGTAGCCCCTCCGGAGGTTCTGGTTCGACGTCACGTGGGCTACCGAAACCGTGTCCTGATGGGCCCGTCATTTCGCGCCGACGTCTGGACGGCGATCCAGCAAGCGCCCTACCTGTCCATTGCCGACATCGCGCGCAAGGCTTCGTGCTCGTTCGCGACCGCGTGGCAGGCGGCGCAGGACTACCGCCTCCTGCGCGCGGCCTCCTCGAATGCGCCACGGGGAAGAATTGGCCGCGCACAGGGCACCGCCTAAGCAGCACCGAAAAGCGGTTCAAATCCTCTCGCCCTGAATCATCGGTCGCGTGGCTCGCTCTTGTCACGACGTTTCGAGGCACGCGCCCGACCACGAGGCCCGCTCGCTGTGGGCCGCCCGCCCCCGCCCCCAAAATGATCGCACAGCACGTTCATCGAACATGAACGGTCACCCGTACCATTCCCGCGACGAACTGCCGAGAGCGGCCAGGACGCTGCTCTCGGCCGTTCATGGGCTCGGATCGAGCTTCGGTGGCGGGTCAGCGGACGAGGGCCCGCACGCCTCGCTGGTCACCAGCACGAAGCCCACGGCACCCACGCCATGAACCATAGCGGTCGAACCTCCCCGAACCCCGCCGAGAAGGACCGAAGCACAAGCGAAGCAATGGTAGACTCACGGCATTCTCACGCTATCTTGGTTGGTGGCGCCTTCGGCGAGGCGCCATCATGCAAAGACTGCCGCAGCGGTCTAGCGAACGCGATTCGTTTTTGGCTACTTCAAGTACGCGCCGCAGCGGGGGTCTCTGTCGGAAACGTCTTTGCCTTTGGCCTTGCCCAAGCCAAACGCTGTCCGATCGCACAGGGCGGCCAGTAGATCGAGGATCGCTTGCGTGCGTTCTTTGCCCGAGCCGCTGACCTGGGAGAGCATCGCGGTGCCGGGTTGGCCGTTCGCGATCTTGAACCAATCTTCGTATGCCTTCTGGCGGGCGTGAGAGCCGAGCGAGAACTCGCCGTCGTCGAACAGCTCGCGGGTACCGTCGTCGCCGTGGCACGCAGAACACTTGATGGCGAAGGCCGCCTTGCCGCGAGTGGCGTCGCCGCCGGGCTTGAGCACGTAGTTGTTGGGCGAGCCTTTCTTCAACTCGAAGATGTCGTCCGGGTGGGGCAGCTGGCGGTCCCTCGTGGCGACGACGAACTCTGCCACGGCGGTGATCGCACTCTCGTCCAGCACGGACGCGTAGCTGGGCACACCGAGATCACCTTTTTTCAGCAGCGCGACGAAGTCGGGCACAGCACCCTTTTGCAAGAGCAGATTCTTGTTCACCGCGTACGCCTTGTTCATGTAGCCAGGCCCGTAAATGCCGTCGCGCCCTTTCAAGTCCCAGCCAAACAGGCTCTTCAAGCGGTAGTCGTGGCCGGCGTCGTTCAACATCGGCGCGCCCCCCGTGGAGGGCAGCGTGCCGTTGTTGCTCGGCCCACCCGTGCCGTCGGCCTTGCCTTTGGTCTTTGCGTCATCCGGCTTGAAGCCACCTTTGACGCCTTGCTCGGCGTAGAACTGGTCGAACAAACGGCCACCGTGGCCCGAGTCGGGGCCGGGCGGCGGCGGTTCGATCTTCGCGCTGGCCGTCGCGCTCGCTGCGACGTCGGCGGAAAGAGAGGGCGCTGCGGGTGCCGTTGCTTCGGGGGTGGCGGAGCTGTCGGCGACGGGGGCAACCGGGCCCGCGCTCGGGCAAGCGGTGAGCTGTAACGCGGTCGCGGCGATCAAGATGTTCGAGCGCATGGAAGGGGTGCCTCGCATCGCTCGCCCACTGCTGCAAGCGCTTACGCCGTCTTCACCGCGCCGACAGGCGGCGGCCGCAGCTGCCAAGCGACTGCACCGATCACGACTTGCGCGACATACATCACCAAGAAAACCAGGAGCCCATAGCTGGCGCCCTGCTCAGCCGTGTGGCCGAGACCGGGAAACACCGCGGCGTAGAAAGCCTCACGGACGCCGAGCCCGGAGACGGAGATCGGCATCAGACCGAGCAAGCTCTGCACCGATTGCAGGCTCACCACATCGAAGATCGACAGATGTAGGCCCATTGCGTCGGCGAGCAGCTTGCCTTGCAAGAAATTGACGCTGAATGCGGCCAACGTAGTCACCAGCATCGGTAGTGCGCTGCGCTTCGCAGAGGTGCGCAGCGACTCGAGAAAGACGGCCATGCCGTCGGCTTCGGGTTCTCGAGCCACCCGCCGGTACAACCGCGTGAGGACGGCATCGGAGGTTCCGGGCACCATCAACACGAGCGGCAGGGCCACACAGCTCGCGACCAGCAGCCAGCTGACCAGCGCGAGGCGCGGCGACAACACACCACCCCAATGCGCCACCGCCGCAGCTACGAAGCCGACGAGCACGTACAAGTCGGCGAGCCTATCGAGGACCACCGAGGCCAACCCTTCGGCGTAACGTGCCCCGGTGTCGTGGCGCAAATAGCGAATGCGCAGCACGTCGCCCACGCGACCGGGGGTCAACATCCCGAGATACAGCGACGCCGAGAACGCGAGCCACGCGTCGCGTGTGCCATAACGAATGCCGCGCGCGCGCAGGATGAGCTGCCAGCGAAGCACCTTGAGCCAGAGCGGTATGGCGTTCAATGCCACCGCCAACGCGAGCGGCCAGGGCGCCACTCGCTTTGCCGCTTCCAGGAGGTCTGCCGGCCGATCGAGCCGGGCGATCAAGACGATCAGAATGGCCGGCCCCAGCGCGCGTAGGCCCCAGCCGATGAGTTTCTGCCGGGTCTCGCGCTTCACGAGCTCTTAACGAGCGCGAGCAGCCAGGGATACGACGTCACCAGCTCTTCGATCTGGAAGCGCCCCTTCAACAGCCCCTCGAAGCCGGACTTGGTCCAGTGGTTGACGTGCTCCTCGTCGTTGCCGAAGCGCGAGACATTTTTCAGACGAGCGAGATTCGACAGCATGAAAAAGGGCTCGTGTGGCACCGTCAAGAGCAGGTGTTTCGCGCCCAGCGACGCGAGCTTTTCGAGCGCCCGCGGAACATCCGGCAAGTGTTCGAGCACCTGGCAGCACATCACCAAGTCATAGGGAGGCTCGAGCACCGAAAGGTCGTAGACAGAGCCGATGCGCGCGTCGACGCGGGGGAACTTGTCGCGCAGCGCGGTCAGATCTTCTTCCCGAGGCTCGAGACCCGTGAAGCTCTTCTCGGGAAAGTGCTCGCTCAAGTAGCCCGACAAGAAACCTTCGCCGACGCCGACCTCGACCACGCGTGTCACTGGGTTCGCCTGCACGAAGAGGCCGTGCAGCCGTTCGACGTAGCGGCGGATCAGCGCGCGGGTGACGGGGTTTTTCGAGCGGTACTTGGGGGTCTCGAAGCGGTCGAAATACGCATCGGGGAGCACGGCTCGTCGATAACACGAAGCCGCACGCCCGTCGCGGGCCGCCCGAATGGAATCACAGTGGCGCGCCACCAACACTGGGGTCGCTTTCGGCCGCAAAAGCCCCCGCTTATCAACCAACACCCCGCGTGTTACTCAACCAAGCGAAGACGTGAGCACCCAAACACCGAACCCCAAACGAGCGCTCGTCACCGGCATCACGGGGCAAGACGGCTCCTACCTGGCCGAGCTCTTGCTCTCGAAGGGCTACGAGGTGCACGGCGTGGTGCGCCGGGCGAGCACCTTCAATACCGAGCGCATCGACCACTTGTACGTCGACCGCCACGACATCGAGAAGTCGGCCACGGGTGGCCGCCTCTTGCTGCACTTCGGAGACTTGAACGACGCGTCCAGCCTGCAGACCATCGTCGAGGCGGCGCGCCCGACCGAGGTCTACAACCTCGCGGCGCAGAGCCATGTGCGGGTGTCGTTCGACATCCCAGAGTACACCGGCGAGATCACGGCGCTCGGCACCGTGCGTATCCTCGAGGCGATCCGCAAGTTTGGGGTCGACTGCCGCTTCTATCAAGCGAGCTCGAGCGAGCTCTACGGCAAGGTCGTCGAAACGCCGCAACGCGAGACGACGCCGTTTCACCCGCGCAGCCCCTACGCCGCTGCCAAGGCGTACGCGTTCTACATCACGCAGAACTACCGCGAGGCGTATGGGCTCTTCGCCGCCAACGGCATCCTCTTCAACCACGAGTCGGAGCGGCGCGGCGAGACGTTCGTCACGCGCAAGATCACGCGCGCGATCGGCCGCATCAAACACGGCCTCCAGAAGGAGCTATTTCTCGGCAACTTGGACGCAAAACGCGACTGGGGTCACGCCGAAGACTACGTCGAGGCGATGTGGCTCATGTTGCAGCACGATCGCCCGGACGACTTCGTCATCGGCACCGGCGAGACTTACGCCGTGCGCGAGTTCGCCGAGCGCGCCTTCGCCCAAGTCGGCCTCGACTACAAAGACTTCGTGAAGTTGGACCCCCGCTATTTGCGACCCGCGGAGGTCGATCTGTTGCTCGCGGACCCGAGCAAAGCAAAGAAGGAGCTCGGTTGGGCGCCGAAGGTCGGCTTCCCGGAGTTGGTGCGCCGTATGGTCGAGAGTGATCTCGAGCTTGCTGCCCGCGAAAAGCGCGCGCGAGGCTGAGCTCACCTCGATGGCCAACGACGGTGACGAGTTCGCGACGCGCGAAAAAGAGCGCAAGAGCCGTGTCGTCGATCGCATCGACGACATCGCGGCTTTGCGCGAAGAGACCACCCGCTTCCGCGGCTACTATCAGGACCAGATCAAGCGCCTGATCAGCAGCCTGGTAACGCCGCGCGGCAGCCTACTCGAGGTCGGCTGCGGCCTGGGCGATCTGCTCGCTGAGCTTCGCAGCGATCGCAGAGTCGGCATCGACCTTTCCCCCAAGATGATCGCCGCCGCCAAGCGGCGGCATCCGGAGCTCGAGCTGCACCTGGCAGACGCGGCGGCGGTCGATCTACCGTCAAAGCTCGGGGCGCCCTTCGACACCATCCTGCTCACCGACGTCGTTGGCTTGCTCGACGATGTGCAGCTCGCCTTCGAGCGGCTGACGCCGCTGTTGGCTCCGGGGGGCCGCGTGATCGTCACCTATTACAGCTTCGGCTGGGCGCCACTTTTGAAGCTCGGGGAGCTGCTCGGCATGAAGACCTCGTGGCCCGAGCAGAACTGGCTCTCGATGGTCGATATCGAGAACCTGCTGGGCTTGGCTGATCTCGAGGTGGTGCGTCGCGGTACCGACGTGCTCGTGCCTGCAGACGTGCCGCTGGTTGCCAGCGTGGCGAACCGCGTCGCAGCGAAGCTGCCTGTCGTCAAAGAGGCGTCGCTGGTCTCCTACTTCGTCGCTCGCTACCAGCCGCGTACGTTGCCGGCCGAGCTGCCGAGCGTCAGCGTGATCTCCGCTTGCCGCAACGAGCGCGGCAACATCGAGGCGGTGATCTCGCGCACGCCCGTGATGGGCTCACACACAGAGCTCATCTTCGTCGACGGCAACTCGGAAGATGGCACACAGGCGGAGATCGAAGCGCAAATCCGCGCCTACAAGGGGCCACTCTCCATCCGTCTGATTCATCAAGGTGACGGCAAAGGCAAAGGCGACGCAGTGCGCCGAGGCTTTGCCGCAGCGAAGAACGACGTCTTCATGATCTTGGATACGGATCTGACGGTGCCGCCGGAAGACCTGCCCAAGTTCTATCGGGCGCTCGTCACCGAGAAGGGTGACTTCATCAATGGCGTGCGCTTGGTCTACCCGATGGAGGGGCAAGCGATGCGCTTTCTCAATCTCGTGGGCAACAAGTTCTTCAGCGTGGCGCTCTCGTGGCTGCTCGAACAACCGATAAAAGATTCGTTGTGCGGTACCAAAGTGCTGCGCCGCGAGGCCTACCAAAAGATCGCCGACAATCGCGCCTACTTCGGCGAGTTCGACCCGTTCGGTGATTTCGATCTGCTGTTCGGTGCCGCCCGGCTGAACCTCAAGATCATCGACCTGCCTGTGCGATATCGGGCGCGAACCTACGGCGACACCAAGATCAGTCGCTTCTCGTCCGGCTGGTTGTTGCTCAAAATGACCGCGTTCGGTTTCCGCAAGCTGCGCATGGGCGACTGACATATCGCTGCTAGGCTGAGAGGCCGTGGCGCGACCTCTGGGCATCTACAGATATCAGCTGCGCGCGCTGACCAGCCTCGCGCGATATCTGCCGGTCTACATCGGGCTGATGTTGTCGACTGCGTTTACGCTTTCCGTGCTGTACGACAGCAGCGACACGGGCGCGGCTGCCTATCGGGCGGGCGGCGACCTGCTCGGGCTCTATGGCGGCTTCGGCGCGATCGTGTTGCCGTTCATTCTGCTGGCGACGGCCCGTCTTCGCCGCGGCCGGCCCCAGCCGATCACCGCGGTCGACGTCCAGCCCGGCGCGATTCGCCTCCGCGTCAGCGGCAGACGTCGAGAACGAACCATCAGCATCGCAAATCGTGGCGTGAAGAGCGCGTACGCATTCGCGACCGAGTCGGGTCGTATGCGCGTGAGCCTCGAGCTCGAGGGAGGGCCGACCGATGGCGACCGCGTCGATCTGGATCTGGCGCGCAGCGACGCAGAGCCGATCGCGCTCCGTTTTGCGGCGAAGGCACCGCACCTCGATCTGTCTCGCTCGGGCTTTGGAGCTGGTTTGGCGGTGTGGGCCGTTTCGCTCCAGCTCGGCTTCGCCGCGGCTTGGCTGCTGATGCAGCAAATCGAGACCAGGATTGCCGGCTATCCGCACGGGGCGCCCGCGGGCGTCGAAGCAAGCGATTGGTTGATCGGCTTGACTGTCACAGCGGTCGGCTTGTTCGGGGCGATCGGCAACTTGATGCTCTCGCCGACGACGGTGGTCGTGGGGGTCGATGGGCTGCGCGTGGAGAGCTTTGCTCGGAAGCGCTTCATTCCGTTTTCGGCGCTCTCGACGGTTCGGCGTCGCTGGTTCGGCATCGAGATCGTGACCCACACCGAGCGCTTGCGAAGAATCGCGCCGGGGGTCGACCGAGCCCGCATCGACTACTTGTTGGCGCTCTGTGAACAACGCCGAGACGAGGTCGCACAACACCGCGCAGTGCTTCCCGAGCTCGCACCTGGTCCGCTCGGCGACGCAGTCAAACGCTGGCGCGAGGCGATCCTCGGGCGCGTCGACGTCGCCAGCTACCGAGCCGCGTCGATGTCGCGAGATGATCTCGCTGGCACACTCACGAGCCCGGCAGTGCCGCCTGAAGGCCGTATCGCCGCCGCCCTCGCGCTGACCGCGCAGGGCGAGTCCGACGCGCGTGAGAACATTCGGCTGGCCGCCACGCAGCTAGCAGACGAGCGCACGCGCGCCATCCTGGAAGACCTGGCCGATGAAGAAGCCGACGCGGCGCTGATCGACGTGCGCTTGGCCCGTTACGCGAAGTAGCCCCTACAGGCAGTTGTAGTAGCTGTTGGCGTTGTCGAAGCCGCACGTCTTGTTGGCCGAGCACTGAAGCTGTTGCAGTTGGTTGTTCTCGCACCACACGACGGTGTTCGAGTTGCACTGACCTGCGAAGGTAACGCCGCCACACGGGTCGGTCGGGGCCGGAGCCGTACCATTCAAAGCGATCTTTTCTTGGATCCAGGTGGAGACCAGGTCGACGCGCGCCAGCACTTGGGTACCGCCGCCCGCACCCGAGTTGACGGCGACGATCTTGTGGGTGCCCGGCACGATCACCGGTCCACCGGAGTCTCCGCTCTGGATCGTTTCGCTGGTCGCATAGTCGAGCGGGAAGCCGAACGACGAACCCTTCTTGGTGACGACCTGCGGGCCGATGAACAGCTTGGTGTAGCTGGCCTTGCCGTTGTCGATGCGACCGATGTTCTGCACCTTGCTGCCGATGGTGACAGGCGCGGTGGCGACTGTTGGGTAGCTCTGCAGGGTGATGGCCTTGCTCAGATAGATGAGGCCGACGTCATGTTGGTTGGGGTCGACGAACTGGCCATCGTTGTCCCAGTCGTACGTCTCGCCAGAGGTCGAGCTCGCCTTCTGGTTCTGGGCGAAGGGAGCGGTCACGTTCCAGCCGGTGAAGCCGAACACGCAATGGCCGGCGGTCAGCACGACTTTGGGGGCGACCAGCGAGCCGGAGCAGATCGAAGTGACCACCCCGTTGTTCTTCATTTCGATGAGCACCGCCTCTGGGTAGGCGCTGGCAACGCTGCCGCCGATGATCTCGTCGTCGCGTTCTTGGGCGCTCTCGTCGCTGTCGTCGTATTCATCGGACTCAGGCTGCCCTGGGGCACAAGCGAACATCGCGGCAGACGTTGCGAGGCAGAGCGAGAGGCGGACGAGATCTTCGATGCGCATGGGTGGCGAGCTCCTTGGGACGGCGCGGCGCTCTTCGCATCGGGTGTGCCAAGCCCCTGAAACCATGGCGTGATCGTGGGCGCTTCAGCAGAACAGTAGGGCGAGGGTGCGAGCCGTTTCCATTCACGCCGGATCGATCCGTCCTCAGGGCAGCGATTCGGCATAGCTGCACGCTTCCACCGAGAACGTGCGCAAAGCTCGCCCTGGTTGGCGTCGCGATCCACCCCTGGGCCTTGGCTCGTTCTCCGCAAAGCAGCGAAAACACCCGAGGGCGCGGCACACTTGCCGGTCTTTCAGCTCAGACGCGCTGATCGACTGCCGGTGTAGGCGCCTCGGCGCGCACCTCTTGCCTGATCGGCAGGTCTTCGGCGCGCAGGCGTTTCTGGTTCGTGTAGGTCAGGTACTCGCCGATGAAGCCGGTCGAGAAGAACTGCAGGCCGAGCACGATCAACATCGTGCCGAACGCGAGCAGCGGGCGGTCGCCGATCTTCTGGCCCATCAGCCAGAGAATGCTGAGGTAGAGGTCGATCGCTACGCCCACGCTGCCCATCAGCAGGCCGACGAACCCGAACAGATGCATCGGTCGGCGTGAGTACTTCGTGAGAAAAGCGATGCTGAGCAGGTCGAAGAAGCCGCGTAGAATGCGCTCGAGACCGTAGCGCGACGTGCCGTGCTTGCGTGCGTGATGGGTGATGGGCACCTCCCCCACGCGGAAGCCCTCCCACGCAGCGAGGGCCGGGATGAACCTGAACAGGTCGCCGTAGATCGGCACGGTCTTCACCACCTCGCGGCTGTACGCCTTGAAGCCACAGTTCATGTCGTGAAGCTTCACGCCCGTGACGTAGCGGACGGTGGCGTTGAAGATGCGCGTGAGCACCAGTCGATTGGTCGGATCGTGACGTTTCACCTTCCAGCCCACGACGACGTCGATACCGTCGTCCACCGCCTTGATGAACTTCGGCAGCTCGGCGGGGTCGTCTTGCAGGTCGGCGTCCATCATCACGACGATCTCGCCTCGCGCGCGACTGAAGCCAGCGCTCAGCGCCATCGCCTTACCGAAGTTCTTTCGCAGGCGAACGGCGCGCACGCGTTCATTCTCTTGCGAGAGTCGTGTCATCACCGCCCACGACTCGTCGGTCGAGCCATCGTCGACGAAGATGAGCTCCCACTCGTACTTGCCGTCGAGCGTCTGTGCGATCCGCGCGGAGAGCTCGGGCAGACTATCGGCTTCGTTCAGCCCGGGGATGACGACCGAGATCCGCGGCGTCGTCGTGGGAGCAGACTGAGACACGGTGGCCAAAAGCTTCGCGGGGGGCGCGGCCAGCGCCAGCGCGTCCGAGCTGGTTTGCGGCTCCGACTCTGCGCGTTCTTCGACCAAGCTGCTGCCTTGCACCGGGCGCGGAGCCTAGTACATAAGGTGCCAAAATTCACTTCGTGGACTTCTTCCGCTCCGGTTCATGCTGCGGCTTCGGCTGGTTTTGGGGGCGCGGACAATCGAAAGCGCAGCGCGCGCGGGTGGCGGAGCTCGGACCAGCTGAAGAACGCCGGGTAATACGCGAGGCTCGCGTAGGAAAAGGGCCCCACGCACAGCGCCAGCAAGATGCCGACGTGCAGCAGCACACCGACGCCGAGGTAGGGCAGCCGCAGATCGTAGCGATTCGCTAGACGCCTCACCCCGCCGCCGCGCTCAGGTGTGAGCCGATACCAGAGGTAAAGGAACATGCCGAAGGCCGACAGCTCCCAGTGCCAGGTGACTGCGCTGGCGATCTGCGTGAGTGGGTACACATTCGCCGTCCACTTCATGTCGAAGCGATTCCAAGTTGGCTCTTGAAACACCCAGTAGAGCGCGGAGTAGCCACCGGCCGGCGTCCACACGGGGCTGAGCTTCTGGAGACCTGTCGTGCCGTACACGATCAGGATTTGAAACACCAACAGCCGCCGCGCGATGGCAAACACCTCGGGGCCACCGCTGAACGACCCTGTCTTCAGGCGAGCGTCGAGCGAGAGCGTCGTCGCTCCGTTGCCAATCGCGAGCAGCCACATCGCGTTCGTCAGCAGCGGATCGTAACCACCCCCCGCCTGGCTATTGATCGACGTCACTGCGGCGTAGGCGTGCAGGGTGAGAAAGGGTGTCAATCGACCGCCGAGACCGGCGAAGAGGGTGAGACTGCCGAGCATCGCGAACAGCAAGAGCCCCCACACGACAGTGTGGGTAGGGCCGCCAAACGCGCGCACCAGCCAATTCCCAGTCGTCGTGAAGACGCCCCCATCGGCGCGGCCCACCCAGACGATGTCGACCATGCCGTAAAGCACCATCTCGCAGAGCTCGCCGAACGCGACCAGCCAGACCGCCATGCGCACGATGGCGAGCACATGGCCGCTCTCCCGTTCCGAGACGAACTCGACCCAGCGCTGCCAGAGTTGCCTCACGGTGGGCTCTCCCGTGTCCACTCTCGCGTCTGGGTGTACTTGCCTTTGGGCGTCTCGCCCGCGCGAACCCGATCTGCGGGGAGCGAGTCCCAACGATACAAACGAACGCGCACCTTGCTCACGTCGCTGAAGTCGAGGAGAGCGCGCGTCGCCAGAAAGCGCGCCAGCTCATCGAACACCTGTTCGCGATACTCACGCGCGAAGCGACCCACGAGCTTCCGTAAGCGGTTGTGATCCATCTGTCCGCTCATCCACTCGGAGCTGCGCGTGCGGTAGAGCGGGCGCCAAACGCCGTCTGCGAAGCCGTCGACGTGCACCTCGACAGGGTGGCGCTGCGGGCTCGAGAACATCGCCCAGCCCTGACGTGAGCCGGTCGCCTCGCGATAGAGCGCGAAGGGCGGAATCACCTTCTCACGCACGTCGACGTACGCCGCGGCGACGGCGTACACCTTTTTCCCAAGCTCTCTGGGGGGCACATGAATGCCGAGCTTGCTCAGCGTCTGCGACCACTCTAAAAAGTCCGATTGGGTGTTGCTGCTCTTCCAGCGCGCCCGTCCGACGACGGCATCACCGGGCAGCGTCAGCATGACGATGGCGACACAGTGAAACAGAATGAGGGCGGCCCGAAGATGGGGGTTCGCCGCGAGCTTGCGGAGCCGATCGCTCAAGGCGCGCATGGCTCAGCCGGACTTGGGGTCGACGATCGTATCGGGAGCAGGCTCGGCACCTGCGCTCGGCGCAGCTACGCTCGGCGCAGCTGCGCTCGGAGCAGGCACTTCGTCGTCGTCGTCTTCACTCGCTGTTGGCGCTGGCGGAGCAATCCCTTGCGGAGCCAAAACAGAAGGCGGAGCAATCCCTTGCGGAGCCAAAACAGAAGGCGGAGCAATCCCTTGCGGAGCCAAAACAGAAGGCG
>Ga0105048_10001872_pt1 | contig 34033 bp, 24 predicted proteins | sample MAT05_FD_78382 | JGI IMG/M metagenome (GOLD analysis project Ga0105048, IMG submission 78382) | Freshwater microbial communities from Lake Fryxell liftoff mats and glacier meltwater in Antarctica - MAT-05 | ecosystem: Environmental > Aquatic > Freshwater > Ice > Liftoff microbial mat | place... | reverse complement strand
TTCTCAACCCCGTACACGACTTCCGTCGGAGTCGTGGTGTTCCAGGCGAAGCGGGTGGAAACGTCGTCGTTGTCGATGTAGTCCACAATGTTCACGGCGAATTGTGCGATGCCCCGGACCTTCTCGTACGGCGCGGTATTCGGTGCCGCAGCGACCGTCACGGCACCCGTTGCAAGCGTGACGCTCGCCTCGGTTGTTGGGTCCAAACATGCTGCGACGAGTCGTGCGAAGATGTCCCGCGCGAACTGCTGCCGGTCCGTGACGGCGGTCGGGTTGCCAGCGTTGGTTGACGAGAGCGCTGTTGTGGTATCGGTTCGGTAGTCCGCGAGCGGGCGGTTGAGGTCGATCGCACCCAGTGCGGCGTTCGGGTCAGGGTTCACGGTGCTGGTGGGCATCAACCCCGTGCGATGCAGCGAATTGGAAATCGTCGTGAACAGCTGACGGTTCGCGTGTGCCGGATCGATACGGTACGAGTTCGACGTTGTCCGTGCCGGTGGGTTCGGGTTCGGGGCTACTTGTGTCCCCACGAGTGAGGTCGTCGCGGAAGCGGCGAACGACAGCTTGCTGATATCGAACGGATATGGCGCGTAACGCCTGATCATCACACCCGTGTCGCTGTGCGGGAACGCCTTCGTGGCCCCGCCGCCGATCCACTCTTCCGGGTTGAACAGACCCGGGTGATTGGGGATGGCTGCGTTGTTGCCCGAGTAGCCGCTGGAATAAGTCGGACTCGTGGCGAACAGCGATGCTGGCGTCGCACCCGGAAGTTGCAGCGGGGTCGCGCCCGTGAAGCCCGTCCAGGGCACCTGCGAATACTGCGGCACTTCGTTGTTCGGGGCGGCTGCGTAGCGGGAATAGAACGCCTTGCTCGTAATGCCTGCGCGAGTGGTCGCGGCACCGCGAGCGTTCACGATTGCCGTGCCGTCGGCATTGAGCGCTTTCTCCAGGCTGATTTCCCAAGGGCCGAAACCCGCGCCCGAGAGATGCGCCGGGAACGTCCCCGAGGGGGCCATCCCCGTCAGCACGTTGCCGTGCGCGTTCAGGTTCAGGCGGCCGTCGAGGTCGAGGATCAGCGGCGCGACCAACGGCTTGATCCGCTTCCCGTTCGGTAGCACGAACGACGGCAATCCCATGTCGATCCAGATGCTATCGTTACGGGCCACCCCGGCGGTACCTGCTGCGATGGAGTAGAACCCACCGGGGAGGTTCTGCACGTCGCCAGTGTGGGTGCCATCAGCGTTCGGTGGGACCGGCGGGAAGTTCGGGTGCAAGTCTTTCGTCGGGCGTGCTGTCAGGTAGCGACCCACGCCGTTCGTCCAGTTCGGATTGCCAGGGGCAAGATTGCCGAACACGGCCTCGCGGACGAACGATGGCACCAGAACCTCACCGGTCGCGGGGCAGATCGACGCGAGGTAGAAGTCCTTGATGTCCGGGTAAGTGTAGGGTGGGTTCTTGGCGTAGTGCGTCGCGCCGTAAGTCGCGGGGTATGTTGTGCCCGGCGCGTAGTCGTTGTCGTATTCGGGGTGAGTGACGTTGCCAGCCTGAAACAGCCGGTGGTTCACGAGTTGGCGGCGGCTGGCTCCGTTGTAGGGCGCACCGTCGAAGGTGCCGGGGCCGTTCCAGGCGACATACGCGCCGGGCTTGCGGCCATACATGGTGCCGGTCAGGCTATGGCCACGCACCGGGTTGAGCAGGCTGGGGCCGTAGTCGTTGGTGTCGTAGATCAGCGCGCTGAGGAAAGTCATCGCGGGGCCGGTGCCGTCGGCGGCAAAGCCCTCACCGCCGCCGCTGGGCAACCCCTGAATGCGGGCGCGTTCGGCCTGATCTTTCGTGTAATACACGGCCGTTATCCCGACGACTGCCATCAGCGCGAGTAACGACAGGGTGACGATCAGGATGTTTCCGCGGCGAGTGGCACGCCGGGTAGTCGTCGGCCGCATCATGGTCAATTCTCCGTGCGGGTCGCGGGCGTGTTTGAGTTGGTGTTTCGTGTTTGGTGTTTCGTGTGTCGTGTTCAGCGTTACGAGTTGAAGCAGCAACACGAAACGCTACACACCAACACGGTCACATCGCGAATTTCCAGGTGTTCTGCCGGCTCTGTTTCAATCGCGGGTCGTATACCCGGATCATGATCTGCAACGACTTGATTCGGGCCATCATCGGCGGTGGGGTGGCACCCGTGTCGAATAGCCCCGTTCCTGGCAAGAAGTCGTAGGGCGCGTCGGTGTTCCCCGATGCGAACGTCCGAGGGGGCGCGACTGCTCCGCTGGTCGACCAGTCGGCTTGCACCTCGAACGACAGCACATTAGAGACAACGATGTCGTCTCCAAAGCGAGGAGTTCCAGCCGCGAACGAATTCGGGAGAGTCATCCGGAAGGGCGGGGTCGCGTTCATCACCGAGGCCATCGTGTTCACGTTCGGCCCCACAGCGCTGATGACGTTTGTATCGGCAGCTGCAGGAGCCAGAGACGGTTGTTCCGCAGTGGTCTTCGCCACGAGCCGTTCACGCCGAATCAGGTTGTAAAGCGGCTGCCCGCTCGCTGTTACTGACGTCCGCTTCCCCACCGGGGGGTCCATCTGAGCAAGAAAATATGCGATCTCGGCCGTTTCGCTGCCATAAAATGAGCCACCCGAAAGGGCTGTGAAGGCGCTACCACCCGAGCCAACCGGGATGATCGACGTGAAGTGCAGTTGATGGTTGACTGCGGGCGCATTGATGTTGAATCCTTGCGGATCGGTTGTCTCGACAGCGACCGGTGGGGCGTAGATTCGGAAGAACCCACCGGTCGACGGAGGCCAGCCCGGCAGATCAAGTCGCTGGTCTGACAGCTTCGGGCCGTTAACGAGGGGCGTTTTCGGATCCATGAAGTGATCGGTGTTGAGATCGCGGGTCAGGAGAATCCCCGCTCCGTTGAGTTGGGAGATCATCTCCCCGGTCGAGTGTGCGCTGCGAACGAAATCGAGCGCCATCTTGAACGACTCGGTGAGGATCAGCATGATCCCGAGCGATAGAGCCATCGCCACCATCATTTCGATGAGCGTGAACGCGGGGCGAGTCAATCGGTTGCGGATCATATGGTTCCCCTCAGCCAGCAGAATGCGTGTTGGATCAGATACCCCGCGACGATTCAGTTCCCCATGAGCGGAGCACGCGGATAAACGCCCGTGACACCTCGCAGCACCACGAACCTGCCCTTGTAACTGGTTGGTGTCCAGCCCGGGTCGATCGCTTTCTTCAACGGCGTCTGAAGCTCAAGATAAACCACATTCCCGGTCAAATCCGGCTTCGCGGTCATGACCTGATAGCAGTATGCGTGTCGAATCTTGTTTGTTGTTGGCAAGTTTACGGTTGGATCTGTCACATCCATGATCCACATTCCTGGCTTCACATTCGGGAGGATGCCTGCGGTTTTTGACAGGTTAAGCGACGTGCTGCCAGGAACCACGAGAGGTGCGGCAGTGTCGAACACGCCTTCCATGCCAGTCGAGGCATACAGGTACGGTCGGTTATCGTAGACCAGCACGTCCATCGTTGCGACGTTGTTGTTCGCGCCCCCGTTCACTGGGCGTTGCAGCACCCACGCCCAGTTGTAACGCAACTCGCGTTCGGCTGTCCCAGGACCTCCAGGCGCGGAGGGGCGGCCGTTCTCGTCATACCCCATGCCATCCATCAGGCTGCACGCCCGGAACGAATACTGCTGGTTTCCGTTCAATTTGGAAAGGGTTCTTCGAGCAAGTTTGCTCGCTCCGCTATCGCCAACCGAACCAGGCCGTACCAGATAGCCCATCGGGTCGATCATGACCGGGTAACTGGGTTCGCCTGCTGCGGCAGGGGGAAGCGATCCTGCGCCGTCAGGGTCGTCGAAGGCAGTCCACGCACCCTGGGGTAGCATCTCGTTCGCACCGTTCTGCTCAACGAACTCAGTCTTCCAGTAGGCTCGCATGAAGCTGTCGGCGGCGTTGGCGGCCTGGGCACTGCGGTCTTCCCGGACGGCAATCGCCATCTGCGACGCGGCCAGCGGGAACAGCGTGAGGATGGCCAGGATCCCGAACGATAGGATCGCCAGGGTCACCAGCACTTCGGTTAACGTGAGTCCCGGTCGGCGCGTCATGGCTATGTCTCCACCGTGAATGGCACGGGTCTTGTTCGAGATGCAACTCACTGACCCGAAAGGGATCGCTTCGCCAGGATGAAAGGGTCAGGACCCCAGTCCACCGGCGCAGCGCCGATCCCACCGGACTTCGCCTTGATCGAGACAATCAACTGCTCGCCGCCTTGTTGCAGGTTCGCTGGCTTGGCCGGATCGCGAACCCACAGGAACACCTGCCCAACACCCTGCGTCGAGCTCGTGTTCACCAGCAACCCGCTGGGCGCGAACAGGATGTCGTAATCCTGGCCGCCGCCACCCCCAGGGCTGGAGAGTGAGAGATCCACACACGTGGCCTGTGGCAGTTGCAGAGTCGGTTCGCCGAGCAATGCTCGCGGCCCGCCGTTCAGCCCGAAGTGATACGTTCGCCACTGCGTTTCCGCACCGAGTTGCTGATCGGGGTACGAGTCGAGCGTCACCGTCATTGATGCACTCGGAGCGCTTGCCGTGAGGAAGCGGTGCCAGGTTCCGAGCGTCGGCAAGTACATTGTGCCGCCCGCAAAGACTTGGAGCTGGTGTGCGGGGTCCAGTGCGTTGATGGTACAGGTCCGGTTTGTGACCGGTCCTGTCGCGGGGGTATAGTTGAACTGAACGTAAGGTGGAGTAGTCGGTGTGTAAGGAGGCACACCGATCGGAGCACCAGGGTTCGGAACGAACAACGGGGGTGATTCGATGTACTGGTACTCGGTCACATTGTTGCTGCCGTTCCACAGGAAGCGAACACCGCGTGGCAAGCCGTCGCGGATGGCGCGTGCCCGGCTGATCTGAAGCGCACTCTGGATCTGGGAGACAGCGGTTGCCGCGCGATCCTTGTTCATGGCTCCCGGCGCGACGATCATGGCCATCGCCGCAAGCCCCGCGATCAAGGCCATGACCACGAGCAACTCGATGAGCGTGAATCCCCGGCGACCATCGATACGGTTGGTAGCGGTCATTGCTTGGGTCCCCCCTTTGCCCCGATGGATCGGAGCCGATATCCGAGGATGTCGTCGGCCGTGCCCGGAGCCTTGTCCAATCCCCACGAGTAGACCAGCACCGTCGTGTTGCGTCCCCACGATGCCGCCGTGTAGCCGAGCGTCGTCTGGAGCGTGTTTTTGTTCGTTGGGTTCGTCGTCCAGCCGTAGATCTTGGCCCAGGCATCGAACGGGTCTTTCCCGGGTGCGGGGCCGGTTCCAAACTTGCCATCGCAGAACGGCGGCGCGTCAAGTTCCGCAGACTGGAAGAATCGCACAAACGGGATCGGGTTTCCCCAGCCATCCTTGAAGACCCGGGCCGAGACGGCACCGAGCGGAATGTCGATCTGAGCACCCGAAAGTGCCTCGTCGGCCTCGAAGGTTTTGCCTCCCTGCGTCTGACCCGAAAGCGCCGCATACAGCGCCGCAGCCGACACCTGTTGGGGAGTTCCCGTGACCCCTGCGATTGCAGTAAACGCCAGCGGCCGTGTGAACGTCACTGCGCCGACCGTGAAACTTGGGGCCGCGAGTTCCGCCTGGGTCTGCGGGAAGTTCTGCCTGAGCCGGCAATACAGCAGCACGGCTGCGGTGCGGTCGGGGTCGTTGTCGCAGAACGGCTTGAGGTTGTTGAAGTCGGCCGACCCACCGTTTTGTGACTCGCGTCGCACGTTGTCGGCGATCACCGTCACCTGGTTGTCGAGGCCCATCTGGATCTTGCTCACGACGTTCTCGCTTGTCCGCACCATCTGGGTGACGCGGACACGCTGAACTGCGGCCGTGGTCAGGCTCAGGAGCAGCGCGATGATGGCGAGAACAACCAGGATTTCCACCAGGGTGAACCCGGTCCGCGAGCTTCGGTGCGTGTGGTTCGTCTGTCTCACGGATTCTCTCCGGGTAACGTGTTCACCTGCCACGGAACAATCTTGGTGCGAGCCACGGGGTTCACCCCCGTGGTTCTGGAGCGAGCAAGGACCACGGGGATAAACCCCGTGGCTCGCAGCATCAATCCAGTCGCCCGCCGAGCTGATACTGACTGAAGTTGGCCTGGTTATCGTCGCCAGCACCCACTGCGGGCAACGCTCCCCCGGCTCCGAACGCCTTGTCGCGACCTGCCGAGATGATCTGGAACCCGCCCTCGTTCATCACCTTCCCAGCGTTCGTATAGGGCGACGCTGTTCCGGCACTGCCACCCGGGCTGAATGTCTGGGCACCGAAGGCGTTGTAGTTGTTCTGCTTGCCTTCGACCGATGCGAAGTACGCATACGGGACGCCGTACACATCCACGAGCCACGCTTGCGGCGGTGAACCGGCGGGGTTTGGGGGGGCGGAGAGGAAGAGTTTCGGGTTTGGTTCAAGCCACGGACCTTTGCGAGTCTGATTTCCACCACCCGGCGTGAAGGGGGCAGTTGGGTTGTTCGAGAAACCTGTGAAGTTCGTGACCGCTCCCCCTGTCAGGAAGAAGCAGAGCGTCTGGTTGCCATCGAGCGTGACGTTCGGCAACCCGGTGGCGGTTCTGTTCATGTTCGGGAACGCGCGCGTCAGAACATCGAGTTCCGGTTCCGTTCCTGTGTAGCTTGCCTTGAGATTGAACCCGCCGTTGCTCGGAATGTACGCGAGCTTCAGGTCGTTCTTGCAACGGCCGATGGCGTCGCTGATCTGGCTGATGCGGCTGGCGTTCTCTGTCTGCGGGCCGAGGACGCGCACTCGCTGCACGCCGGCCATGAGCAGACCGACGAGGATGGCGATGATCGCCATCACGACGAGCAGTTCGACAAGCGTGAAGGCCGCACGAGCTTGGCGGCGAGTTGTCAACGTCATGGGAGCGGCTCCTTCGGGGAAGGATGAAGGATGAAGGATGAAGGATGAATCGAAAACCTGATCAATCTGTGTCTTTGATTCATCCTTCATCCTTCATCCTTCATCCTTCCGGTTATTTCGAGAGTCCTTCGAGCAACTTAATCAGCGGCAAGAACAGCGAGATCACGATGGCTCCGATGGTGAAGCCGAGGAAGACGATCATGATCGGTTCGAGCAGTGAGATCAGCGACTTTACGATGTTGTCGACTTGCTCGTCGTAGAAGTCGGATATCTTGTAGAGCATCGTGTCGAGGTCACCGGTTTCCTCGCCGACCTCGACCATGTTCACAACCATGTCGTCGACGAGCCTGGCTTCCTTGAGTGGCTCAGCAATCGTATCGCCCTCACGGATGGATTCCAAAACCCGCTGGAACATTCTCTCGAAGACCACGTTGTTCGCTGTCTCCTTCACAATGAAGATCGCTTCCAGGATCGGCACACCGGAACTAATGAGCGTTCCGAGCGTTCGCATGGTGCGAGCGACGATGGTCTTTTCGACCAGGTCGCCGACCACGGGTATCCAGAGCGTGGCTCTGTCGAGGGCGTAGTTCCCCGATTTCGTCATGCGTAGGAGTTTCATCAGGAAGTAGAGACCGGCCGGGAACAGCGGAATCGTCCACCAGAATTCGCTCATCCAGACGCTGATCCTGATGAGGGTCTGGGTTGCCCAGGGCAACGTGAGGCCAAACTCGTCGAAGATCTTCTTAAACTTCGGGATGATGGCCACCATGATGAACGTCAGGATGGCTACCGCGACGAAGATAACGACCGCCGGGTAGACCATCGCGCCGATGATCTTGGCCTTGAGGCTCGCGGCCTTTTCGAGGAAGTCCGCGAGGCGCTGGAGAATGACTTCCAGCGCACCGCCGGCTTCACCGGCCTTCACCATGTTGATGTAGAGCTTGCTGAACGCCTTCGGGTGCTTCCCCATCGCCTCGGAAAGTGCGGAGCCGCTTTCCACGTCTTCGACGACATCGATGAGCGCGTTCTTCAGCGCCGACGGCTTCATCTGCTTTTCGAGGATGCGGAGCGACCGCAACACGGGCAAGCCGGCGTCCTGGAGCGTCGAGAACTGCCGGGTGAAGGTCACCAGCATCTTCCCCTTGACGCCGCCCATCACGAACGTCTTGCGGCTCTTCCCGCCCTTCTTTTTCTTCTTCTTGCCGTCCTTCGTCGCAGCCCCGCCGCCCGCAACGGCGGTGAGCTTGGTGACGAAGTAGCCCATCGACTTGATCTTGGCCGACGCTTCTTCCTCGTTGGTCGCCTCGACGGAGTCTTTCACCTCTTTTCCGGAGGTGTCCAGGGCTTCGTACTTAAAGTTTGGCATGTGTTCCTCAACCCATGTTGTCTGTCGAGCGTCAGGCCGTGTCCCGCGCCCCGTAGGGGGCTAACGTCTGTCGGAGCTTTTCATTCCACCCGCGAGCCACGGGGTTCATCCCCGTGGTCTTTGCGTGACCAAGCACCACGGGGATGAACCCCGTGGCTCGCCAACGATTTAGGCTTCGTCTTCCTGAACCGTTTCGCGAACGACTTCATCCAGAGTCGTGGTGCCGGCGAAGAGCGCTCGCAGGCCCGAGTCGCGAAGGCTGGCCGTGCCCTGCTTGCGGGTATGGTTGCGGATCGCGTCGGTGCTGGATCCACGGCTCACCATGTCGCGCAAATCGTCCGTCATCAGCAACAGTTCGTAGAGACCGGTGCGACCCTTGAAACCGAGGTTGTTGCACTTGTCGCAGCCTTCGCCGTAGAAGAATTGCTTCCCCTTGCACTGCTCGGGGGTCAGGTTAATTTCCATCATCTGCTCGCGGGTCGGCTCGTAACCCGCCCGGCAGTTCTGGCAGACCCGGCGCACGAGTCGCTGAGCCTGAATGGCTTCGACCGTCGCGGTGATGAGGAACGGCTCGACGCCCATATCGCGAAGACGGGTCACGGAACTTGGAGCGTCGTTGGTGTGCAACGTGCTGAACACCATGTGCCCCGTGAGCGATGCCTGAATGCCGATCTGAGCCGTTTCGAGGTCGCGGATTTCGCCGACGAGGATCACGTCCGGGTCTTGCCGCAGAATGGCTCGCAGTGCGGTTGCGAATGTCACGTCGATTTCGTGGTTGATCGGGCACTGCACGATGCCATCGATTTCGTATTCGACGGGGTCTTCGGTGGTGATGATCTTGGTGTCGATATCGTTCAACTCGGAGAGTGCCGAGTAGAGCGTGGTCGTCTTGCCGGAACCGGTCGGCCCGGTGACGAGCACGATGCCGTTAGGCTTCTTGATGCACGCCCGGAACTGAGCGAGGATATCCGGCGGCATGCCGATACGGTCGAGGCTCAAGCCGACGTTCGTGCGGTCGAGAACTCGGATAACGACACTTTCGCCAAACAGAGTGGGGAGCACGCTCACGCGCATATCGACGGGGTTCCCGCCGACGTTCAGTTCGATGCGGCCGTCCTGGGGGAGTCGGCGTTCGGCGATGTCGAGGTTCGCCATGACCTTGATACGGCTGGCGATGGCGGTCGCGAGGTGGCGGGGCGGCGGCACCATTTCGTAGAGCACGCCATCGCAGCGATACCGCATCTTGTATTCTTCTTCGAACGGCTCAAAGTGAACGTCCGAAGCGTGGTCGCGAATCGCCATCAACAAGACCATGTTGATGAGCTTGCGAACGGGCGCGGAGTTCGCCATTTCCATCGCACCGTCGAGGTCGATGGAGTTCTCGCGGCCGTTGAAGTCGTTCCCGGCACCCGACGCTTCGAGCGTCGCGATGAGGTTGGTGATCGACTCTTCCTTCTCGCTGGAATATGCCCGCAGCAGTAGTGCATCGATCTGGCTGGGCGGCGCGAGAATCGCGCTGACGTTGCGAATTCCGAGCAGGTTCTTCAGGTCGTCCATCGCCTGAAGGTTGTTCGGGTCGGACATGGCCACCGACAGAACATCGTGCTCCAGAGTCAGCGGCACGATCTTGTACAACTCGGCCATCTGCTTGGTGACGAGCTTGATGGCGTCGGGTTGCGGCTTCGCGTCCTCAAGATTGGCAACCCGCATCCCATGAACTTCGGCAGTCGCCGTGAGGAGTTGATCCTCGGTCGCGAGTTTGCGAAGGATCACGAGCTCGGCGAGGCTGCTCTCGACCGTTCGCATGTCCTCGTAAATCGCCTCGAGCTGCGCTTCGTCAAGGTACCCGAGATCGACCAGCTTCTGCCCCAGTTGCCGGGTGTTGCTGTCGATGTGGGTGTGCCTAGCCTTGGCCGGCTTCTTGGCGGGCGTCGGCGCGGGTTTCCCGGCGGCGGGCTTGGATGCCGGGACTGGCGGCTTGCCGCCAGCAACGGGAGGCTTCGCTCCAGGGATTGCCGGCTTGGCAGGCTGGCCGCTCGCAGGGTTCGTAGGCCTCGACGAACTGGCGGGGTTCGTAGGCTTGGACTGGCCCGCACCCGGGGCTGCCCCCGGAATGGTCGGCTTCTTCGGTGGCTGATTCTTGTCGCCGGGCGGTATCGAGGACATTGGAAGCACCTTGGTCGGGAATCAGGAGTCGGGAGTCGGAATCAGGTGTCGGCAACCAGGAGTCGAGAATCAGGATCGTGATCCCTGACCCCCACAATCACTTGTCGTCGTCGTCGTCTTCCTCCTCGTCATCGTCATCCTCCTCCTCTTCCTCGTCATCACCTTCCTCGTCCTCGTCGTCTGCCATGCCGCGTTCGGCTGCTGCGATCTTGGCGGCCAGATCCGTTGGCCGGCTCGACTTCAGCAACACCTCTTCCTTCTCGCAAAGGTCGTCCTTCCACAGGCGGAACAGCATATCGTCCAGCAGGAACATGCCGTTCTTGCGGCCGGTCTGAATGCTGGAATCGATACGGTATGTCTTGTTTTCGCGGATCAGGTTCCGGATGGCGGGCGTGACCACCATCATCTCGTAAGCGGCGATGAGGCCTTCCGGCTTCTTGGGCAGAAGCGCTTGCGACAACACGCCGATGAGCGAACCGGAAAGCTGCGTGCGGATCTGGTCCTGCTCGTCCTGCGGAAACACCGTGATAATTCGGTCGACCGTTGAAGCCGCACCCGACGTGTGAAGGGTGCCGAACACCAGGTGGCCCGTCTCGGCGGCTTCCAGCGCGGCCCGGATGGTTTCAAGGTCTCGCATTTCACCGACGAGGATACAGTCGGGGTCCATTCGCAGTGCCCGACGAATGCCTTCCTTGAAGTCCGGCGTGTCGATGCCGATCTCACGCTGGTTGATCGTCGACTTCTTGTGCTTGTGGTAATACTCGATCGGGTCTTCCAGCGTGATGATGTGCTTGTCGTAGTTATCGTTCAGGAAGTTAATCATCGACGCGAGGCTCGTTGTCTTTCCGGAACCTGTTGGTCCGGTGACAAGAAGTAGTCCACGCGGACGAATGATCAGTGAGCGGATCGCTTCGGGAGTTCGCAGTTGCTCGAATGTGAGGAACTGGCTCGGAATGCGCCGCATCACCATCCCGATGGTGCCCTTCTGCTTGAAGACGGCAACACGGAACCGGTAACCATCGACGTACTCAATGGCGAAGTCGGCTCCGCCCTTTTGTTGCAACTCCTGCTGGCAGCGGTCGGGGGTGATGGATTTCATCAACCCCGTGGTGTCGTCTGGGTCGAGAATGCCACCGCCAATATCCAACTTCCGCAATCGCCCTTGATGGCGAACGACGGGTGGTTGACCGACGCTGATATGGAGGTCGCTGGCCTTGATCTGAATGACCGTGGCGAGCAGCTTCTCCATCGAGACCTTCGCAGCCACAAGAAATCCTCGTCCACGGGTTGGGACGACACGACGCAAGCCGATGAACGGAACGGATATTCGGCCGCGATTTAGCGAAACCGGGTGAGCTGAGCATTCGGACGGATGAATTCCCGTCCGGACTTTCTATCCCGGTGGTGCATTATGCGACCGTGCGCGTGTTGTCCCAAATAATTGAGTCTGAAATCCCCGCCGATCCGGGGGACACCGCATTTGCTGCTTGCGGTGTCGCGGCGTGCCGCGAAGCCGTAAGCGGCAACAGTTAAATCTCAGGTCTCCTCGACAACGAGCTGGTCAGCATGACAGATGCTGAGCACCTCCTCAATTGTCGTAACTCCCTTCATACACTTCAGGATACCGTCATCGAGGAGACTCCGCATCCCACCAGCTTTCGCTTTCCGCCGAATCTCCTGAGCGGGAGCCTGGGCGAAGGTGAGTTCGCGAATGATCGCTGACATTCGCATCATCTCGTAAAGACCAAGACGACCACGGAAACCCGTCTGTCGGCAGTGGTTACAGCCACGGCCCTTCATGAACGTGGCCTTCTCGGCCATCTCGGGAGTGATACCAGCCCCCTTGAGTTCCGCAGGAGTCGGAACAATCGGTTCCTTGCATTTCACGCAGTTCACACGGGTGAGACGCTGCGCCATGATGGCGATCACGGAGCTTGCGATGAGGAACGGGGCTACTCCGATGTCGGAGAGACGTGTCACAGCACTGGGCGCGTCGTTCGTGTGCAGTGTGCTAAACACCAAGTGTCCGGTCAAGGATGCCTGTACGGCGATTTCTGCAGTTTCCTTGTCTCGAATTTCACCGACCAAAATAATGTTCGGAGCTTGTCGCAGCATGGCCCGGATGATGCGAGCGAAATCGAGTCCGATCCCGTGCTTCACCTCAACCTGATTGATCCCCGGGAGGTAGTATTCGACCGGGTCTTCCGCAGTGATGATCTTGCGATCGGGCCGGTTGAGTTCGTTCAACGCTGCATAGAGCGTCGTCGTTTTCCCGGAACCGGTTGGGCCAGTCACGAGGAAGATGCCGTTCGGTCGCTTGATGATTTGTTGGAACTTCAGGTAGTCCTCTTCGCCGAAGCCGAGGTCGCGGATGTTGACCTGAATGTTGCCCCGGTCCAGAATTCGCATGACGGCCGACTGCCCGTGGACAGTCGGAAGCAAGCTCACACGAAGGTCGAAGTGCTTGCCGTGAACCGTCATCTTGATACGACCGTCCTGGGGACGGCGTTTCTCGCTGATGTCGATGTTCCCCATGATCTTCAAACGAGAAAGCAGCGGTGCCAGAAGGCGGCGGGGAACCGCGTCGCGTTCCACCAGCACACCGTCGATTCGGTACCGGACGCGAACACGGTCCGCGAACGGTTCGACGTGGATGTCTGACGCTCGGAGGTTGACAGCCTCCTGGATGATGAGGTTACACAACCGAACGACCGGGGCGTCGGAATCGTCGCCACCCGCGAAGTTGGCCATCGACTCGGTTTGCGTGAATTCAATCGCCGTGTCGGTGAACTCGACGAGCATCGAGTCGACGGATTCGGTTTCGCTCTGGCCATAGTTCCGGTTGATCGCTTCCTGGATCTGCTCCGGCACGGCGAGGACCGGCACAATGTCCTTGTTCAGAATGAACTGGAGTTTCTGAACGGTGTCGTAATTGTTGGGGTCGGACGTGATGATCTTGAGCGTGTTCCCTTCGAGCGAGAGGGGGAGAACAATGTTCTCACGCGCCACCGACTCAGGGACCAGTTCGATGATGGACTTGGGAATCTCCATGTCCGTGAGATCGACGAACGCCATGCCGTGCTTTTCGCCGATCGCCGCCATACACTCGGCCGCGGTGGCATAGTTGAGTTTGGCGAGCACGTCCTGGATCTTGAGACCTTGCGAACTCGCGGTGCGTTCAGCCTCCTCGAGTTGGTCGGGGCCAATAATCCTCTTCTTCAGCAGAATGTCGGTGAAGTCACCACGAGACTTAGCCATGAGTGGACTCCTGCGCAAAAAGCGGAATGCGATCCGTAGATCGGATTGAGATACGGGTTTGGATTGCGAAGCAGGGCGAACCCCGACGATTCATGAATGAAATGGCGGAAAATCCGTCGTGAAGGATGTCGAAGACGCCAAGATGAAAGCCGGATGAGTTCAGCATGACCGCGGCACGAGACTGGTTCAAGTGAAAAGTTGGCGCGAACTGCTGAATTGCGTGGGCTTTCGGAGTAGGGAACACCAACCGTGGATAGCCAACCCAAAGCTCGTTCGCAACTCGCAGGGTTGGTGTTGGCCGTGCTCGGCCTCCTGACCTACGGCGCCACGAGTGCGTTCGGGTTGGTGCTGTGCCTGGAATGGCTCTACGACCCATCGCGATCACGGAAGCTGCGTGAGTGGGACTTGATCGGCTTCTACCTATCGATACCGGGCGTGTTGTTCTTCGTGTGGCTATCGGTGGCACACTTCGAGTACCCACCCAGCGGTCGAAGCCTCACCGGCATGATCGTGGCCTACTGGGGCGGCTTCGCAATCTGGCTATGGCTTCGCTCGATCACGCGCTGGCGTGCGCTGCGCAAAGGTGTGCGCCATTGATGCATGGAGATCAGATGCCAACGCACATAGCCATATCTGCGCCGGGTTAGGTGGTTCGTGGTGAATGAACAAGGAAGCTGAAGCGCGTCTCGAACAATCTCAAGGCGTTGACTTCGAACTGCGGGCACGAGAGGATAAGCGTAGCTCCACGAAGCGAGACGCCCGATAACCCGAAAGATTCGTGAGTTGATCCGTGACCTGGAGGCGGCGGGTTTTGAGGACCGAGGCGGAAAGGGTAGTCACCGAAACTACCAACACCCGAATGGCCAACGGGTGACGATCTCGGGGAAGTCTGATGACGCCAAACCGTATCAAGAGAAAGAGGTTCGGCTGGCCATTGAGGAGTCCCAATCGTGAGTGGTGCCGAACGATACGTGAAGGTCGTTGAATGGTCCGATGAAGACGGCGTCTTCGTTGGACAATGTCCCGGAGTAATCGGGCCGTGCTGCCACGGCCCGGATGAGGTGGAGGTTTATCGAGAACTTTGCGAGATTGTGTCGGAATGGATCGCGCTGGCAGAGCGAGACGGAACCCCGCTACCACCAGCGACCGCCGGAACGGGGATCGCGAAGAAAATTGCCTGAAGATGCTTCCGTTCTCGCTCACTTCACCACCTCGGGCTTCGTGATGTCCACCCGCGCAAGACTTCGCCTTGCGTGCCCGTGACCACTTGCTTCTCTTCACTCATCACGCCGCGTTCGATCCAGAGAGACCCGGGTACCCCAGCCCGGCGTGACCAAGAGACCATCTTGAGGATGTGCCCCATTGTGCCGGCCCACGTCAACGGCGACAATCGGGTTGGTGACATCGCAAGCCTCCGGTTCGCTCGGGAGATCCCCATGACCCGGCTCTTCGTTCTCTTCGCTACATGCTGCGTGACAGTCCCCGCGAGTGCAGCAGACCCACCCCCACCCCTGGCCGAAAAATATTTGTGGGAAGGCCGTTTCGCCGATGGCGAGACGGCCTCACTGTTGGCTCTCGATGCCAACCCGAAGGACGACGAGACTCGATTCGGGCTTGGGATGATCCAGTTCGCGCGAGCCGTGGAGAACCTGGGCAAATCACTGTACGAATACGGGGCGGTGTCGAAGAAGGCGACGCAGCCGTTCCTGCGGCTCCCGGTTCCAGTGAACGAGAAGCCCTCGGTCATCAGCTATCAGGCGCTCGGCCGAGTGCTGGACGCGTTCGCCACCGATCTCTGCCGTGCCGAGGCCACGCTCGCCAGCATCAAGGACGATCAGGTGAAGCTGCGATTAAGGCTGGCGAAAATCCGACTCGACTTCACTGGTGCGGGTAAGGAACGCACCACGCTGATCGATCTGCTGAACGAGTTGAATGGAGGCAGGTTCGACTTCCAGAAGGCCAACCCCGAGTTCCGAGTCCACTTCGACCGCGGAGACGTGGCGTGGCTGCGGTCCTACTGCCACCTCCTCTCGGCGATGGTGGAGGGCTATCGAGCGGTGGACGAGGAGGCCGGGTTCGATGAGCGGGTGAAAGACATCTTCCCCAAGGTGGAAGCTCCTGCCAAGCCAGCGGACCGAGACTGGGTCAACGGACTGAAGGTGGTGGATGCCCCGCGACTCCGGCGAATGCGGTTGCACCTGGTGGCAGTGTGCGAACTGAACCGAGAGACGTGGCAGCACATCCGCAAGGAAACTGATGATGACTTCGAATGGCTCCCTCATCCGAAGCAGACCGATCAGCTCGGGTTGCCGCTGACTGCTGATCGGATCGACCGTTGGCTGGCCATGATGGAGCAGTGGGAGGGATTGTTAAAGGGGGAACTGCTTGTCCCCAGTGGCCTGATCGTGTTCGTCCACAACAACCACCCGAAAGGGATGGGGCTTAACGTGAAGAAGCTGCTCGATGAACCGCCGACAGACCTGTTGAACCAGGACCGGATCCGAGAGAAGGGGATTGCCGCCAAATATCTGGAGCCTGAAGTGGGAAAGAAGATGTTCGACTTCAATGTGGTATGGGGAACGATCCAACTGTTCGACGGTCCATTCGGGTTCGCCTACGCCGCCCGGCTCAACTAACTCCTGCGGTGCAGTGGCCACTCGACCGCAGGCACCGGCGTCGGGCAGAAGATAGCACCGCGCGCCGGCAGTTACTCTCGTTCACTTCCCAGTATTCTGCACAACCTCGGGCTTCGTGAAGTCCACCCGCAAGACCTCACCCGGGGTGCCCGTGACCACTCGCTTCTCTTCACGCATCACGCCGCGTTCGATCCACTTGGCGGTGATCTCGTAGCGGAACTCCTTGCCTGCTTCAAGCGGTGGCGAATCGAACACGCGGTCCGTGCCGATCTGATTGGTCTTCACCCCATCCACGAACACTTGAGCCGAGAACTGCGGCACCTTCACCGAGAGAATCAGACTCGCACCGCCGCCTCCCGTGGCAGGTGTCGGAGGCGCGGGAGGAGACATGGGCGTAGGAGCGGGCAACATCGGCAGTGGCGTCGGGGAAGTCAACGGTGTCGGCAGCCCCGAACTCGGTAGGTTCGAGTTGTCGAAGTTACGGTCGCCGAACCCATTCCCGTTGCCAACTCGTTCCACGGGCCAGACATTCACGCTCAGGTTTCGAGGTCGGGGCGATGCGGCATAGATTCCCACCCACCCGAAGGGGATGCCCGGCGAAGGCACCTGCTCCCACAGTCGGCGCAGATCGTTGTTCCCGAACACACCCGGGATGGGGCCATACGTCGGCACCGGCGGCCCATACAGGCTCAGACCGTTCGACCACGACGAACCCGCACGCGGGCCGTAGCCGTAGAAGCCGAATGGGTAGCCGACGAATGGACCGCCATAGAGACCCGGGTATCCCCAGCCCGGCGCGACCGAGGGACCATACGGCCAACCCGAGTGGTAGAACCCCGGGCCGAAGGGCGCTCCGAAGGGTGCGCCTGCGACAACGGCGACATCACGCCGGGGACCGTGAATGATCGTGCCGCCACCGTAGGGGTTGGGGTACGGCGGGAAGTCCTGAGCGAGCCCTGATCCGGGCAGGAAGACGCAAACCAGGATTGGCGAGGCGAAACCGAGAATCCCGGTTGTGCGATGTGACACAATGACCCCTCCATGAGGCGAACTGCCCCAGTAAACGATTCGACCCGCCGGGCGATCGGAATCACCTGGCGGGCCGCGTTGGAGGTCAGTTGTTTCGAACAGGTCACGGCTTTTTCGGACCGACGGTTCCCGTTGGCAGAACCGCAGGAGTCAGAGTTGGCGGCACAGCTTCTGTAATCTGAATAAACCCGCGAGTCGCACCAATCCGACCATCGAGCGTGTGTCCGGCGACAATCACCTCATAACCACCCGGAGCGGTCCCGAGTTGAACCGGGAGGATCATCTTGCCGCTGGACGGGAGCACGATCACAGGCTGCCAGAGGATCGTATCCGATTCGTAAGGAACAAGACCCTTGTCTTTGAGGTTTGTGCCAGGTCGAGGAGCGGCATATTCACGAACAACCAGAGGGTGGGTGGTCGAAGCAGAGGCCCCGACATTGTAGATCGCACGGGTCTCCGCCGGCACCACCACGGCACCAGTTCGACCGGGGTACGCGGGTGCAGCGGCCGTCGCGGTCAGCCCTCCGCGAATCGGCGTTGGTTGTTTCCGGGCTTCCTCCAGAACCTTCAGTTGGCGAGCAAGTCCCTCACGCAGGTGGCTCTGGATTTCCTTCGATCGCTTATCCGCGTAATCCTTGGCCTTCTCGACATCGCCCCAGTATTGCTCGGAAGCTGCCTTCCGCTCTTTCGCTTCCGCCGATCCCTTGCCATCAGCTTGAGCGTAGTATTCGTCTCGGCGGTTGGAGAACTTCTTGGCGAGTGCATCGCGGTCAGACTCAGCCGCGGCAGCTCGATCTCGTTTGAAGGGACCGAACCCTGGCAACAGGTTCTCGGGGATCTCTCTCCTGAAGTTGCGAAGCTGCGAGCCGCCCTCGGCCAACTTGTTGGAATCCATATTTTGACGCGCTGCGTCCTGAAGAACCGCATTCAGAAATCCCGTATCTGGCTTTCCTGCCGGCGAATTGGCGGGCACGCCAACCATCCCTGCCCCTGGAGCACGAGGTGGGGTGTTCGGGTTTTGCTTCTCGACCCTGTTGTTCCCGCCGAATACCGTGTTGGGCTTTGCCTGTGATGGGGCTACTCCGACACCCCCCAGCACGGCTCCTGGCCCATGGGTTTGTTGTTTCATCGCTGCGCCATCTGCTGGACCAAATGCTTCTCCAGCCACACCTAGCAGACCGCCACCACCGCCGAGGCCGCCGATACCGTTGAGTTCCTGCTTCTTCTCCATTGGTCGTCCTTGTTCATCTTTCCCCGGCAGATTCTTGTCCCGACTCTCACGTTCAGGGGAATCATCGGATTGGATGGACCCGGATACATCGTCGTCATTGGACATGGGCCGCTGGTTCGGTGTTCGATCAGCCTCAGGCAGTCGAGCGACCTGCAACTTCACGACCTCTTCCTTGGCTGCGGCCGCATGAGTCTGGTCTGCCGTGCCAAGGGCGACGATCAGGAACGCGACGATACCAACTGCACCCATCGACCCGATCCCCAGTGGCAACCGGCCAGACGAGCGGGTGAAACAGGCGACGGCGAGCATCAGCGCGAGCAGTCCAAACCCACCGACCGCGAACCAACCGGTGCTGCGGAATTGCTCGACGGGTACTCCCGCTGCCTGGGCCTGATCAACCTTCTGCTTGGCAAGCTCACGAGCCTCGTTGGCTTCCCTCGCGAGTTGCTGGATTCCTTCAGCCTTGGATCGATCCAATTCCGCTGCTTCGGCAGCGGCCTTGGCGGCATCGAGGTTCCGCACGGCCGATTCGTATCGCGGCCAGTACAGGTCACGCAACTTCTGGTGAGCCTGGAACGCGGGTGGCTCGATCGTGGTCATGTACTGACCGTTGCACACGAGCAGGTTGGCCTGTTCCTGGGTTGGGGCGACAGGCTTCCGCGCGAACCCGGCCGGCACCTGTTCTGCGAATCGACGCCAGCCCTGGGTCGCGAGCACGAGGTCAAGCGACTCGGCCGCTTTCGCATGATCTGTGAGCAGGAAGTCGGCGTACTCCATCTGATCAGGCGTGTTCACTTCGCCCGCGATGAGGAAGTGCGTCGTGAGCAAGCGGTCCTTGGCGTCGGAAGCGACTGCACTGTTGACCACAGCGGCATACAGAATTGCGGCTGCGGGATTTCCCTTCTCGTCGGTCGCGGTGAGGTTCAATCCAATCCGCGTGTTCGGATAGTAGCCGTCGGGGTTCCTGGGCTTGCCAAGCGGAGCGACGTTCAGGTTCAAGCCTTCGCCGGGGCGACGGAACACAAGGCGTTCAGCAACCGGGATGAGATCGCTCTTCGGCTGACCAATCACGTGTTCCGGTTCCTCGAACACCGTCACCCGGACCACTCCGCCACGTGGATCGGCACCGGTCAGCAGTTGTGCTTCGACCAACTGGTCGGGAGCGGCCGTGATGGTTTGCGTGTCGGCAAGACGACCACGGGTGTAGGCTCCGACGACAAGTTTTCGTTCGCGACCAACCGACCGCAGATGAACGCGGATCGGGGTCCCTGGTGAGGTGACGGGATTGGGGACCGTTATCACGACCCCACTCGTCTTCACATCGGGGAGCAGGAAGCCAGTTCGTGCACCCATGACGCCCGGGGCACCGACAATCGCGGCAGGCACGGTCGGGAACTGGTTGATCTCGGGGACCAGCAACGGGGAGTAGGCCTTGTTCGGCGTCGCGATCTTGAGCCACAGCGGCGTGCCCAGTTCGGGAACGAAGTTGAAGACGCCCAGGCCTCGGTTGACGCCAGCGATCTGCTCATCCTGGACGGTCTTGACCGTGGCCAACGTGCGTCGCCCATCGGTGATCGTTCCGCTGATTTCGACCGGCAGACCACTCGGCGTGGTCGCACGGACGTAGACCCGGCAAGGCACGCCTGCCACGAGATCCCCACCCTCGGGGAAGAACTCGACGACCAGGTTCGGGCCGACGACCGGAATCCGATTGGCGACCACTTCTTCAACCATTTCCTTGCCGCTGGCCGCACGAATCTTGACCTTGAGCCGTGCATCGCCATTCGTGATCGCCTCCGGGAGCACGAAGCGGAAGCTCGCGTTCCCCTTGGCGTTCGTGGGCGGAGCGCTGAAATCGACCAGTTCCATCACCTGGTCATCGATGACGGCAATCGCGGACAGCAATTGCGCCCCGACGACGGGTTCACCCTTCAGTTTGAGTTCGACTGTCGCCTCGACGGTGTCGCCAGCCGAGTAGGAAGCCGCACCGAACGTGAGCTTCTTGTTGAAGATTTCAGGCACCCCGGACTCGACCCTGATGGTTCGGGTGACGGGGAACGGGACAACTGCGGGGTTCCCGGATGGGTGCGGCAGTTCCCGCATTGTGAGGGTGTATTCACCTTCGGGCGAGTCGAACGGGAGCATGAACTCACCGGTGCCAATCCCGCGAACCGGGTTTCCATCTGGCCCCATGAGCGGTGAGACGTTTCCTTCGATCACGCGGACGAGATTCGTGCTTCCGTCGATCGATGCATTGCCGATCGATGCATTCCGGACAACCGCACCCTTGGGATCGCGGAGTTCGAAGTGGAGCAGTTGCTCGCGAGTCGGCGGGGTAAACGTGACCCGATCGAGCGTGAGCGACCGGAACCGGACCGTTTCGCCCGGCCAGTACTTCGGCTTGTCGGTCGTCAGAACGGTGGTGAACACTGGCCCGAGAAGTTTCACCTTCTCCTGGAGAACGGTGCGTACCTGGGTTTTGTCATCGACGCGGGAAACGACGAGGAACAGCTCGGATTCCGGCTTGAGCTTCGTCCAGGCTCCCGCGGGCAACCGAATCGGGTGTTCCCGGGTGGTTTCGTGGTTGATTGGCTGTGAGTAGATGACGGCGTCGGACTGATCAAGGAACTCGGCGATCACGCGACCGCTCGGGGCGTTCTTGTGATGGTTCACGACGAGCAGGAACTCGTTCGGGGCGCCGGGCTGAACTGCGGCGGGCTTCATCACTTCCCAGGTCAGCCTGCGGGTGTCCTGGTTCAGTGCGGCCGCCTTCTCGTCGGATACCCACTTCGCGAGAAGCCCATCGTGAGCTTGCTTGGCCATCAGGAGTTTGGCGTGGGCCGCAGAGCGTGCCTCATCCATGTTTCGGCCGGTCGACTCGAACACACGAAGTGCGTCAGCAGCTCGTGCGGCGGAATCGTCGGCATCGCGACGAGCCACTTTGGCTTGGTTCAAAAGATCCAGCACCGGCACAACGGTTCCGGGGATCGCGACCAGCACTGCGGCAGCGATGGCCCACGGAATGATCCGGGCCAGGGTCGATCCTCTGGCGAGGGTCCGGGCGTGGCCGTTGCGAGTCGCTCGCTGCTCTTTCGGAGCGGCGGGTGTCACGGGTGTTCGGGTGTTAACTGATGGGAGCGGAGCGGCGATGGCGTTGCAGACCATCTCGGTGGTCTTCGCGAGTGGTGGCCGGGCAGCGGGTCGGGCGTCGGGAGCCTCGAACCGGACCGCCGGGAAGGCGATCTTGGCGGCTTTCGCGATCAAGCCATGCATCTTGGCGGCTTCGGTCCGCTCTGCGGCGCATGACTGGCAGGTGGAAAGGTGTGCCGCGACAGCCGTGATCTCGGGCGCGTCGAGCAACCCGAACAGGTGGTCGAGGATCAGGGGGCGGCATTCAGTACAACGCAACATGACTACGCTCTCTTTCCCGAGACCGGGCCAGCCGGGGGGAGATAGACTCACTTACAAGACGAGGAACATCAGCAGACAGATTTCAGTGGTGGGTAACAAAGCGTGTTCGGCGCGGTGGTTGTTACAATCCTGCAATCCGGGTTGTCACCTCATTCTTCGACAACACCATTCGGATTCAACACTTTTCGCAGCTTGATAAGGGCTGTTCGCATCTGCGTTTTCACGGTGCCGACCGGCGCATTTCGGATTTCAGCAATCTGTTCGTAGGTCAATTCACCGTTCTGGCGGAGCAGAAAGACTTCCTTTTCATCCTGGCGAAGCTGCGTGATCGCGACGCGAAGGCGATCGAGCGTTTCCTGTTCCTCAAGCGATCGTCCGGGGGTTTCGTCGCGTCCGGGCATCATCACTTCTTCCTCCGGGAGAGGTCGGGATTTGCGGTTCCAGGCGCTCCGCTGAAAATCCTTGGCGGCATTGAGTCCGACGCGGAAGATCCAGGCTCGTAGGTTCAGAACATCCGGAACTGATTGCCGTGCCCGCCAGCATTTCAGGAAGGCTTCCTGTGCTGCATCCTGGGCATCGTCCTGGTTGCCGAGCAGGTAGAGAAGCGTGCTGACGAGTTCATCCCGGCAGAGGTTAAACGTGGCGATAAGGACGTCATCCCCCGGCCGGCCATTCCCGGTCGAAACGGGAATGGCTGGAAGAGTCGCTGCGGGTTCGGCACCCGCTGGCGGCCATTGAGTGGGAGTCACGCCGGTTTTCGCCATAGCGTCCTACCTGATCGACGACGGACGGACGGGGATGGATTGAAAAACCTGCCCCGATCCACGGTTGAATTGGTTGGACCGCGCCATTTTCCCATGCTAGCCGCCACTGGGTCAATGGAGCAAGGACAAATGAACGCGGATGAACACGTGAAGGCAGGGCCGGTATTAGCCCTGGAAGGGCGGCGGATGGTAGCCAGGGGTGGAGGGAGTCTTCGAGCGCAACCCCTGGAAACGTCAACCCAATACCCGAAACGCACGGCAACCGATTGCCTCGATTCGCTCGGGGACCAGGGGTTTGCTCGCAAAGCGAGCCGCACCCCTGGCTACCATCCGCCGCCCTTCCAGGGCTAAAACCAAGACCAAATCGGTAGCGCAATTCAATACTTCGCCACATCGGCGCCCGACTTGCCGAGCGCATCGATCACGGCCTTCGCGCCGTCGGTCATGAACCGCAACTCGCTGTTGATGGCGATGAACTGCCAGCCGTCCGCGATCCGCTGCTTCGCTTCCTCGACGCTAAATGTGTGAATGCCAGCCGCGACCTTGTTGCGCTTGCAGCCCGCGAGGATGTCCGCGAGCGCCTGCTTGAACGCCTCCTGCGACGGCGGCTTCCCGGTCGCATCGCGCATGCTGGCCATGAGGTCGTTCGGGCCGACGAACACCGCATCGATTCCCGGCACGGAATAGACCTCGTCGAAGTTCTTGACCGCGTCGATGTGCTCGCACTGAAGGACGATCAGAATCTCGTCATCGACCTTGGCGTAGTACTCGGCGGGTGTCGCGCCGAAGTTCAGGGCGTGAACGCTCCCACCGACGCTCCGGTTCCCTCGCGGCGGGTAGAGGCACGCGGCGACAGCCTCCTGCGCTTCCTGGCGGTTCATCACCATCGGAACGACGATGCCGTAGCCGCCGTTGTCGAGCACACGCTTGATGTGATCGTGGCGGCCCGATGGCACGCGAACGAGGGGAACGCACGCAGTCCCGGAGTCGGCGATCGCACCCATGATGTGCGTGGTCGTTTCGACGTTGACGAGCGAGTGTTCGACATCCACGGTGAGGTAGTCGAAGCCCATTCGGGCGATGAAGCGAGCGGCGGTAATGCTGCCGAGGGATAGCCAGGTGCCAACCACCGGCTTACCGTCGCGGAGCATTCGTTTGACGTTGTTCGTGCGCATGGGCGGGAACTTTGGTTAGGTGGTGACAGGCCGCGCGCCACTCTCGGACTCGCGAGATCTGAAGGTGGATTGTACTACCGCGTCGTAGCGCGTCGAAGTCGTGATGTGCGATTGCGTTTCGTAACGGGATGGCGATTCTCTCAATTGAATGAGTAGCCGCGACGCGAAGTCTTCGGAGCAGAGCACGTGAGACGCAACCGAACTCATTTCATGCATCGCATGATTCGGACGCGTACTCGGGGCCGAATTACCCATCGGGACCACATCGCGAATGCATATCTGCTTGCTGTTGCGACACTTACCGAGTTACCGCGTAGCCTGAAATTGTTCTAATGATCTTTCTTCCGGACAGGTCTATGGTTCCAGAACGGTTCCAGGCATGGGTGGGCATTTCGCGTGGAAGCGTTTCTCACTCCGTCACGCGGAATGAGTCGAAGAATCGCTGCACCTCGGGGCTGTCGAAGTCGAACTTGCCGGCCATTCCGACGAAGTACATGCGGGGTCGGGGACCATTCGGGAACACCATCATCCGTTCGATGAGTCGCCCACCGGGATACTCCAGTCGCACTTCATGCGTCAGGGGATCTTCGAACTTCGTCGTGGCGGTCTTCGTCACAGTGCCGCCGTAGCGAAGTTTCAGACGCTCACGCTCCGTATCGAATGGCTTTGTGAAGTGTTGAAAGGCGTCCTTCGTCCCGGCGAGTTGCACCTGGACCTGCGTGAGGTCGCGCCAGCCGATCCAGGTAGTTGTGCCGGAATACCAGCCCTCGGCGATGTATCGCTTCTCACCCGCTCCCGCGTCGGGATCATCGACCGGCTTGCCAAGCATGGTGATACTGCATGAGTTGTCCGGGGCCGCGAATGCTTGCCATTCCCAGTTCAACACGTGCCCTTGCTTGTGACGCTTCACGGCAATCGTGGTAGTTGCCGCGACGACGAGCGCGAGCAACCCGACGACCCCGGCAATGACCCACAGCAGTTTGCTCCGGCGCGTGGGGGGAGTGAGCCGAGCCGCTTTGCGGGGTGGGGCGTCGTCGAGGGAAAGCGGTTCGGGCGGTGTAGCGGGAGTGCTCCCTGTGGCAGGCGTTCCGACTGGCAGTGCCGCGACCGTGGCCTGGCACCAGGGGCAAACTGTCGATTTCCCGAGGGTCGCTTCGGGGACCTGGAATGGCTTACCGCACTGGGAACATGTGATGGGAACGAACATCGGGCGACCCCACGGATGACTTCGCCTCGGAACCTGGAACCTGCAACCTGCCTTGGGGTTAATATAGGCGGGTCAGAAGTTTCCACACAGGAACGCATTTCGAGGTCTTCGCAATGTTTCGCCTCTCCTACTTCGTTGCGCTGCTCGCTCTCACGCTCCCGGGCACGGCGCTCCGTGCGGCCGATGAACCGCGACCGCCGAACATTGTGTTCATCCTGGCCGACGATCTCGGCATGTTCGAGGTCGGGTGTTACGGGCAGAAGCTCATCAAGACGCCGAACATCGACAAGCTCGCGGAATCGGGCATGAAGTTCACCCACTTCTATTCCGGCTGTCCGGTCTGTGCCCCGGCTCGCTGCACGCTCATGACCGGCAAGCATCTCGGTCACGCCACCGTCCGCAACAACGTGCAGTTCAAGAAGGGCGAAGAAGGGCAGTTCCCCATTCGTGCCGACGATGTGACCATCACGGAACTCCTCAAGGCGAAGGGCTACGCGACGGGGGCAATGGGCAAGTGGGGGCTTGGCATGTGGGACACGACGGGCAGCCCCATGAAGCACGGCTTCGATCTGTTCTTCGGCTACAACTGCCAGGCTCACGCGCACAGCCATTACCCCAAGCATCTCTACCGAAACGAGGAACGAATCGAGTTGAAGGACAACGACGGCAAGACCGGCAAGCAATACACGCAGGATCTGTTCGAGGCCGAGGCGCTCGCGTTCATCGACAAGAACAAGGCGAAACCGTTCTTCCTGTACCTGCCGTTCACGGTGCCGCACGTCGCGGTACAGGTGCCCGAGGATTCGCTCGCCGAGTACAAGGGGAAACTCGGCGACGACCCCGCGTACGACGGCAAGAAGGGGTATCAACCGCACCCGGCCCCGCACGCGGGCTACGCCGCGATGGTCACCCGAATGGATCGCACCATTGGCCGCATCATGGAGAAGTTGAAGGAACTGAAGCTCGACGGGAACACGCTCGTGATCTTCACCAGCGATAACGGCCCGACGCACAACGTCGGCGGTGCGGACTCAACATTCTTCAAGTCGGCAGGTCCGCTTCGTGGCATGAAGGGGAGTCTTTACGAAGGCGGAATCCGCATTCCGTTCATTGCGAGTTGGACCGGCCGCATCCCGGCGGGTTCATCAAGCGATGCTCGGTTCTACTTCCCGGATGTGCTGCCAACGCTGTGTAACGTCGCGGGTGCGGATATTCCCAAGGACACCGACGGCCTCAGCTTCTGGCCCACTCTGTCAGGTCGCGGGCAACAGAAGCCGCACGACTTCCTGTACTGGGAATTCCCGGCGTATGGCGGGCAGCAAGCGGTGATCGCGGACAACTGGAAAGCCGTGCGTCAGGCTCTCGGAAAGGGTGTGGTGAAGACGGAACTGTACGATCTATCGAAGGACGAATCAGAGACGACAGACCTGGCCGCGAAGAACCCGGAAGTGCTCGCTCGACTGGAGAAGTTGATGAAGGAGCAGCACACGCCAAGCGCCGACTTCCCCCTGCCAGCGATCGACCAACCCGCGAAGAAGTGATCGAGATTGTCAGGGTGTCGGCGGCAAAAGCATACCCGCTGCGACGCGGCTGTTTCTTAGCTTAGAACCGGTGGCGGAATGAGTGAGTTTGTGTCAGGGTGTGGTGAGTAAGGTGTTTCCCCCTCACCCGCCGCTCGAAGACTCGCGGCGACCTCTCCCCCCGAAACCGGGGGCGAGGTGGGTGCGCTGCGTCTTCTCTTCAGCGTACCCGAACTCATTGCCTTCAGAAGAAGCCAAGCACCCCCACCTCGCCCCCGGTTTCGGGGGGAGAGGTCGGCGAGGCTTTGCGAGCCGGGTGAGGGGGAAACACCTTACTCACCACCGGTAACGGTTCCGATCAGTCCGCCACCGTTTCTTAAGAAACGGTGGCGGACTGAGTGTGATTGGCCGGGTCTGGTGAAGGTAATTCCCCCCTCACCCGCCGCTCGAAGACTCGCGGCGACCTCTCCCCCGAAACCGTTGAGCAGGATGTGGGCACGCAGCCGTACCTCGGGGTAGGCATCTCGGCGGTAGTGATCGAAGAGTTCCTGGCGTTCTGCCAGGGTGAGAGGGATACTGGGCACGGGTCGCACATGAAACAGGGTGGGCGGGATCTGTCACCATACCCCAGGTGACATCAGGCCGGAGGGTGGCCCGTCGGAGGTAGACCTGTGGGAGTAGACGGCTTGCTGGAGCAGTTCCTGCTCTCGAATGAGGGGCTAGCGGGAAAAGGACCGGAACACCCGACGACCCCGGCACAAGGGCTGGCACCTGTCGTCGGGCGATGGCTCGCCGTACACCCGTTCCTCAGGAACGCCGCCGACTACGTTGCGTTCCTCGGGCGGTACGCCGGTGCGGAACTCACCGACCGTGCGGCCCGGATAGGGATCGTGATTCACGGGTTCACGGGCATCGGCGGCGACCTGGGTGAGGTCGAGCCGAACGTCTACGACTACGACAATCCGTGCGTTTGTCCGGACGGTTTCTATCAGTTCGCACTGGTCGAGGAGTCGAACGCCGAAGTCCGAGGCGAAACGATCTACCGGTCCTTCGGCTTCGACGGCACAGGTCGGCGGGAGTGGGGCGTTTACCTCAGCGTTTACGTCAGCGTTTACGTCGGGGGCGAGCCGTCCGTCGTGGGGCGGTGGTTCTGTCGCTCATTCTCGGAGTGGCTGGCCTTGGCTTATGAAGGTAGAGTGGATGTGGCCGATGATCCGGGGGGGCGGGTGATCGGGACAGTAACTGAACCTGTGTCATTTCCCGCACGCCTCCTCTGACTTCATCCGTGGCTGCGGCCTCGCTCACTTCGGGTACGCAAGGTGCGTCTTGAGGAAGTCGAACGTGCCTTTCGCGAGGATCTCGTGGCCGCCGGGGAAGAACTCGATCGTCGTGCGGTCCACGAGTTTCAGCCGGTTCTGGTACAGATAACGGACCTTCGCGAACTCGTAGGCTACCATCTCGTCGGTCCCCACGCCGTCGTTGTGGCCCCGCTCGACCATGAACGGCCGCGGCGCGATCAGGTACGCCATTTCCGCGTAGTTGAACGTGTTCCCCAGATCGAACTCGTACATCTCGTATTCGCCGGTCCACATGTAACTGCGGTCCAGATCGACCGACACGTTCTTGCCGATCCACTCGTTGAAGTCGCCGGAGCAGATCGACAGGCAATACCGCTTCTCGATCGCGGGCACCCGCATGGCCGTCTTGCCGCCATAGCTCAAGCCGTAAAGCGCGATCCGCTTCGGGTCCACGTTCGGGAGCGTTTCGAGCCAGTCGAGGGTGCGCTGGTGTTGGCGGATGATGAAGCTGAACAGCGACAGTTTGAGCGGGTTTGCCTTGCGTTGAAGCTGTCGGAACTCGTTCTTGCCGTAGTACGGGTTCTGCGGGGCGTACACGATGTACCCGAGTTCGACGAGCCGCCGCGAGAAGTGGTTATAGACCGGCCGCTTCTCCACGTCGATCGTGTGCCGTGGCGTCCCTTCGAGGCCGTGCTGACAGACCACGACCGGCCGCTTCTCGCCAGGCTTCAGATCCTTGGGCAGTAGCAAAACCCCCTCGGCGAACACGTCCGGGTACACGTCGAGCATCACTTCGTAGCCGGTGAACTTCGGCTCATCGTAGACCTGCCGCGTGCGGGGGTTCAGTGGCATCGTCGGCTCGGGGAGTTTGCCGATCACCTCGGTGTGGAAGTAATCGCGATACCACTCGGCCGATTTCTCATACGCCGCGACACTCGTGAAGTCGGCCTTCTTCCAGAAGTCTTTGCGGGTGGCGTCGCTGTCTCGCCACAGCTTCTGGACGTGCACGACAAGTTGGTCGAACTGCCGCTTGTGGCGTGCGGCGGCGTCGGGCTTGTTGGGTGGGTCGAAGTGTAATTGACCTGTTTTCAACCCGTCCAGGTGTTGTTTCCCGGTCAGAGCGTGAAGAAACGCCTCCGTTCCCACTGTCGCTCCGTCACCGATTCGTTCCCGCAATGCCCACAACACTTGAATACGCAGAAGTTTGTAGAAGCGCCCACCTTCAGGTGTGATGGCGTCTTTGGGCGGTGCCGATAAAGCTCCCGGTGCCGCCCCGCCACGGCCGGGTTTCGCGACAGCAGGTCCGGGCCATGCCGGCCAGAGTTTGGGGTCGAACTTCGTGGCCGCGAACGGATCGATAATTAGGGTTCGCGGAGAGGGCTTCCCTTGTATCTCGCCCGTGTCGATTAGCCTTGCAATCTCCGCATCTCCGAACTCATGCACGCGACCCCAGACGTTCCGGTCGATCGGTTCATCGGCAATTCCCTCACGTGGCGCGAAGTACGCCGACACAGCACAGACTTTGATTCGCTCGTCGAGCGCTCCAGCGTAGAACGCGATCATGCCGCCGTCCCCGTGCCCGATCACGCCAATCGGCAGCTTCTCTTTCTGGGCGTCGAACCAGTCGGCTGCGGCGAGAACCTTTTGGACCTCGTATCCCGGAAGTGTGCGGCCCATCTCGAACGCCATACGGTTGACAAACTCGCGGTGGGGGATGTTGGTGGCCCGGTTGAGCTTCGGGTTCCCAGAGAGGGAGTCGTTCCGGTCGATGATTGTGGGAACAAGGACCCGACAGCCAGCCTTTGCGAGTTTCATGGCGAAAATGTCGCCATCGCCCCAAGTGATCGACTCCGGAGTCTGATCCGCGTGCGGAATCGCAATCGCGTTTGCCACCGGCTTGTCCTTCGGCTCGATCAGTAACCCCTCGGCATCAACCCCTGGCAACACTGCCCACCGAACGACATGGATCTTGCACCCATCAATCTCCCCGAGCAGTGACGGTGACCCCGGGCCACTGATGTATTCGAGTCGTGGGGAAACACGCTGATCGATCACGCCGAGATACTTCTTCAGTCGTTCCCGGTGTGGGGCAACAGACTTCGCGTAAGCCTCCTGCGAAGCTGTGTCGATGCTCCACATCGCGTCGCGATTCTTTGGCGAAGCGGCGAGTTCGCGGTCGAGGTACTTGTGCATCCCCGCGACCATCTTCGCTGCGAGGTCGCCGTCCTCGGTCAGCGGCTTGGTGTTGGGCAACGGCTCCGCTGCCGGGGAGAACTGTGCCAACCACAGTGTCGCTGCGGCGACAGCGACACTCAGGGAGAACGCGGGTCTGACCATGAGGTTCCTCCAGCGTTCCCTCAGTGCTCACGCTACGGAGGGTCGCGTTCCCGGACCGCGGGCCGTTGGCTCGGGTTGTTGCCGGTTGTCTCAGTTTTCGCTGAAGTCGAAACGTGTCGCCGTGTCGCGGCCGAGGGGGTCTTTCACGAATTTCCGATAGCAGCCCAGGCACAGATCGAATCGCAATTTGCAGCAGACGGGGAGTTCTTCGAGAGCAGGATGATCGCCGTCTTCGATCTCGTTGAGCAGTTGTGCCATCTCTTCGACGTGATCGGTATCGAGGTCGTCCTCGGTCAACTCAGAGGGGTCCGCAGCAGCGAAGGCTTCCATCTTCACGACATATCGGGCTGACTGTTCCGGCAAATCCTTGCCGCAGAGATCGCAGGAGAAGTGCAGCATGACCGTCGATTCCTCGAAGAGTTCCGGGGTCGCCACGTGCGATTGGGGGAGAGTCGCGCGGGCGGGCGGTCGTGCGAGTTTGGGATGAGAGAGCGACCGCCGCAAACATTTCGGATAATCCACAATTCACAGGTTTCACATTGCCTGTCAAGCGGAATTCTACTTCCCATCTCGTGTAAACCTCGCATGCCCTTCCAGTTGGCAATGTTGTTAGCGGGAATGTAACTTTTCCCTGGAGATTCTTCCCGCCAGTTTCAAGTGATTCTCGCGAACAATCCCGCCGATCGCGATCTGTTCCCGGTACGGAGCCCGTGAGCTCGCACCCGAGAAGGCGTGGGGAAATCCCTGTGAAATTACCAGTTTCGACGCGGTCAACCTGGACATCGAGCGGGCACGCAGGGTGATTCTCACTCGTTGCCGATCGGATTGGCACGACCGGTGCATCTATGTGTTTCGTCTTCGCACAAAGGCCGGTGGCGAGAAATGACCGACCCCCATGCGATGGCTCGCATCCCGCACGACTTCCCCCCGACGACCCGGGTTCGCCCCCGGATCGAGCACACCATCCCCCTCTTCTGATTTCGCACTTTCCCGCGGCCGGCGACTCACAGAGTTCGCCGGCTCGCATCGTTTATGGGCCTGACTCACTGACCAAACTGCACCTGATTGGGAACTCAACTTCCAGGTCATCACACCGAGACTTCCGCGATCTCCACGAGGCGGCTCTTTTCCTTGAGCGACTTCGCCCCCGCGTGAACGATCGCTGTCACGGCTACGATCTCGTCGTGCGGGATCGGTTCCTTGCGCGTCCTCACCATCTCGCGGAAGGTCGCGGCCATGCGGAACATCTCGTAGTGGTGGCCGTACCAGAAGTCGCCCTCGATCGACGGCGTGAACTCGAACTTCTTCTTCTGGAAGTGAACCGCCGTGTGGCAGTATTCCCACATATCATTCGGTCGGCCGTACCAAATCGCCGCGGGTTGCTGCTTGTCGGGGTACGTCACGAGCGCATGTGCCGTGCTGTCCTTCGCGTACAGGCTCACCGCCTCGACCTTCGGCCCGAGCAGCGTCACGACGGTCCACGCGGGGTGCTGACCGTAGACCATCCAGCCATCGGGGCTGTACCCGCCCTGCACACTGGCCACGACGTGTTGAATCGGCCCGAACTCACCCGCGTCGCGCTTGCGAAGCGCCGCCTCCATGCCCCACTCGTGGCGGAACAGGCTCGACGACATGATCGGGGCGTTGTGTTTCTTCGCGAACTCCAGGATCTTCCGCGTCCCCGCGACCGAGCCACCGATCGGCTTGTCGCAGAACGTCGGCAGCCCTTTCTTGAGCGCCGGGGCGATCAGGTCGAAGTGATCCTCGCCGAACCCGGAAGCGTCGCCGAGCCACACCGCGTCCACTTGTTCGACCATCTCCTCGACCGACTTCGCGGCCTTCACGCCGGGGAACGCTTCGAGATACGGCGGCACGACCTTGGGGTCGGCGTCGTAGTACAGCGTGATCCGCGTATCCGGGAACGGGAGTTGGTCGAACGTGTACTTCGGGTTGCGGTTGTACTTCCGGAACATGTCGGCGGAGCCGGGATCGAGGTACTTCTTGATCGCGTCGAGATCGATCTCGGGGTGGAGGTATTGGGCGAAGTGCCACGTGTGGCCGTTGCGTGGCTGCGGCTTGCCGCGGATCGTTGCGGAGATCACGCCGATGCGGTACACCTTGCCAGCCGGTTCGGCCTTGGCCTTGGCGGTGCTCGCGAGAAGTGGAATCGCGGCCGCACTGAGCAAGACATCGCGGCGAGTTGTTGTTTGCGGAGAGGTCATCTGAAAGGCTCCGTTGGCGGGGAGCTTTCTCTATACCCGATTTCACTGCCGAAATCGCGGACGATTGGGAATACGATAATCGAAGGTGTGGCTTTGAAGTTCGCGAAGCCGTAAGCGGCTTCTTACTACAACCGAGAATTGCTCGATGAGATATCTTTTGGCTTTGCTTCTGTTGAGCATCCCGGCCGGTCTGGTTGCCGCGCCTCCCGACGTGTGGCCTGGGTTTCGCGGCAGCGGCGACAGCATCTCCGAAGCCAAGCAACTTCCGCTGAAGTGGTCCGCAACCGAGAACATCGCCTGGACCGCCGAGTTGCCGGGGTTCGGGCAATCCAGCCCGGTCGTGTGGAAGGACAAGGTGTTCGTCACCAGCGTTGATGGTGAGTTCAAGGATACGCTGTATGTGCTTTGCTTCGACCTCGCGACCGGCAAGCAACTCTGGAAGAAGACGTTCGAGGGCTCGATCAAGGTGAAGGTTTCCGATTACGTCAGCAAGGGTGCCCCCACACCGATCGTGACCGCTGACCGCGTGTTCGCGTTGTTCGAGAGCGGCGACTTGTTCGCACTCGATCACACCGGCAAGGAGCTCTGGCAGCGTTCGCTGGTGAAGGATTTCGGCAACTTCAGTGGGCAGCACGGCCTCGGCACGTCGCCCGTTCTGGCTGGCGATGCGGTTCTCGTTCTGGTCGCGCAGGCGAAGTCGCCGTACTTGCTGGCAGTCGATGCCGCCACCGGAAAGGATCGCTGGCGCACCGAGGATGCCTTCGGCTCGTCGTGGTCGTCGCCAGCCGTGGTGAAGGTCGGCGACACGCTCACAGCGCTCGTCAGTTCCAGTGGCCTCGCCGCTGGGTTCGACATGAAGACCGGCAAGCGCCTCTGGGAAGTCGATAGCCTGAAGGGAAACACCGTTGCGTCGCCGACCGTGTTCGGCGACCACGTTCTCATGGGTTCGAGCGACAAGGCTTCGCAGATGGTCGTGCGGCTCGACGGGGAGGTTGCTGCCGAGAAGCGGGTTGCGTGGCGTTCTTCCGGCGCGACAAGTTCGTTCGGTTCGCCGCTGGTTTACAAGGATCTCGCGTACTCCGTGAGCCGTGACGGAATCGCCGTTTGCCTCGACACCAAGACCGGCAAGGAGCACTGGGATACGCGGTTGCCGGCGTCGTGCTGGGCGTCGCCGGTTGGCGGTGCGGGCCGCGTGTACTTCTTCACCCGCGACGGTGTCTGCATCGTGGCGAAGGCCGGCACCGAGTTCGAGCAACTCGCCGAGAACAAGTTGCCTGCCAAGGGGAAGGTGTACGGCGTCGCAGCTGTGGAAGGCGCGTTCATCGTCCGCACCGATAGTGCCCTCGTGCGCATCGGGAAGTGATAATACCTGGCGAGCCACGGGGTTTACCCCTATCCTGTTCGGCTCGTTTGTTGCTCTCGGGCCTTGGCGATGGCGGCGTCGAGTTCGTCATCGTCAGCCCAGCCTTGGAGGTAGAACATGATCATTCGCCA
>Ga0105048_10001871_pt1 | contig 34043 bp, 32 predicted proteins | sample MAT05_FD_78382 | JGI IMG/M metagenome (GOLD analysis project Ga0105048, IMG submission 78382) | Freshwater microbial communities from Lake Fryxell liftoff mats and glacier meltwater in Antarctica - MAT-05 | ecosystem: Environmental > Aquatic > Freshwater > Ice > Liftoff microbial mat | place... | reverse complement strand
TGTCGCTGTCAGTCGTCTTGTCCGGGATGACGGCCATCGAAATAACCGGCTTCGGGAACGTGATCGACTCGAGCGCGATCGGGTGGTCTTCCGAACAGAGCGTATGGCCCGTGTAGGTCTGCTTCAGGCCGACGACTGCAGCAATCATGCCGGGTACGGCTTCGGGCAGTTCCAGCTTCTCATTACCCATCATGCGGTACAGGCGCGCGATGCGTTCCGTCCGGCCGATCGTGGTGTTGAGCACCGTATCGCCCTGGTGAAGCACGCCGGAGTAAATTCGCACGTAGACGAGGTCGCCGGTCGCCTCGGTGACGGTCTTGAAGGCCAGGCCGGAAAACGGTTCATCCGTGACTGGCCTGCGCGTGGTCTTGACCTTCTTCTTGGTATCGAACCCGTCGACCGGCGGGCGGTCGGATGGCGACGGCAGGAAGTTCACCACCGCGTCGAGCAGAATCTGCACGCCGTGGAAATTCTTCGACGAGCCGCAATAGACCGGGTTGAACTTACCCGCCAGAGTGCCATCGCGCAGCGCCTTGATCAGCTGCTCTTTGGAAACTTCCTTGCCTTCCAGGATCAGCTCGGCCACTTCATCGCTGGCCAGGGACGCGGTTTCGAGAAGCTGCTCGCGGTACATGGCCGCCTCATCCTTCGATGAGTCGGGGATGTCGACCAGCGTGTACTTCTGGTTGGTCTTGTCCGTCGCGTCCTTCAGCACGAACTTGAAGTCGATCAGGTCGATGATGCCTTTGAAGTCGCCCGATTGCCCGATCGGAATCGTGCAGATGGCCGGGGTCACGTGCAGCTTGGTCTTCATCTGCTCGATGCAGTCGAAGTAGTCCGAGCCCATGCGGTCGAGTTTGTTGACAAACGCGATGCGGGGGACCTTGTACTTGTTGGCTTGGAACCAGACGGTTTCGGACTGCACCTCGACGCCGCCGACGGCGCAGAAGACGGTGACGCCGCCGTCGAGGACGCGCAGCGAGCGTTCCACTTCGGCGGTGAAGTCAACGTGGCCGGGGGTATCGATGATATTGATTTCGATGTCGTTGCCGTGACTGTCTTTCCAGTCAACGGAGACGGCCGCGGAGTTGATGGTGATGCCGCGGGCGCGTTCTTCGGGATCGAAGTCCGTGGTGGTATCGCCGTCGTCGATGTCGCCGACTTTGTGCTTGGTACCCGAGTAGTACAGGATGCGCTCGGTAGTCGTGGTTTTACCCGCGTCCACGTGTGCGATGATGCCGATGTTCCGGATTTTGTCGAGCATGAAACGGGACCCATGAGTTCAGCCGATCGATCTCGACGAATGCACGAACCCGAGCACTCGCGTGTGACTCGCGACTGAACAACCTCTGATAATTGAGAGACCGCCTGGAAGACACAAAGTTCAGAATTCAGCGCTTCCGCCGGCGAATCGAGACATCCCCGCTTCACGGGAATGGCGTCGAATCCGTTCTGAGATACGCAACGGTCCAACAGTCATTATCGTAAGGAGAGGGACCAAAAAGTAAAGGCGGATGGGCGGGCGATACCACAAGCGGCTTACGGCATCGGGGGAACGGGAGCCTCAACCTCTGGGACCGCGTTCGGCGCGATGCCGATGCCGCCGATGACTGCCGGCAGAATCTGATTGGCGATCCCGCCCGGGTTGAACATCGGGTTGGGCATCAGCCCGTTCGGGTCTTTCAGCTTCTCAGCCCGCTCGGGCGTCGTCACGAAGACGATGTTCCCCAGCCGTACCGGTTTCATGTCGCCCATCTCGCACATCAGCCGCACGACCGCTTCTACTGGTGCGTCATCGAGCTTCAACGTGATGGCCACGTCCGCGGTCTTATTCTTCACTGCACGCGGGTCGATCACCAGGTTGACGCCGCTGGTCCCTGCCAACTCCTTGACCGCTTTGCTCAGCGGGATGTTGTCGTAGTCGATCGTCACGCGCTGGTTCAGCTGCCGGTAGATGCCCATCTCTTCCGTGGTGATCAGCACCGTATCGCCGACCACGGCGAATGACAGGCCGTACTGTCCCATCATCGTCCGCAGGCCGTCACGCAGTTTGACACCCTTGAGTTTCGCTTCAACCTGCAATTCAGTCGGTTCCATGCCCATCTGCTGCACGGCATTCTTGTCCAGCGAGAAGGTGATTCCGAAGTCCTCGCTGAGCTGACTGACCGCTCCGGTGAGCGTGATGCCCGTGAACTCAAGGTTCGCCTTCGAATCGAGCACCTTGCGGATATAGTCCGCCTGCGGCATGTCCTTCGGCCGCGGATCGGCCTTGGGAAGCGGGGCGGCCGACGCGAACGACGCCAGGTACCCGGCCACGACGACGGCGAACAGACGACTGCTGACATGATTCATGGAATCGACACTCCGAATTGGAGAACACGTCCGGCGGAACGCGAGGGTCGCGCCGCGAACGCTCTCACAAGGTAGCGAACATGCACGCCCGACGCAAGGACTCATAAAACAACTTCATGCCGAACACATCCGAACAGGACACCGAAGCCAGCGACATGGCCGCCGCCTCCGTGACATCGGAGGGTGGCGAACCTTCCGGCATGATGACGAAGGCGGACGATGTTCAGCGGGTGGTTCCCCGATTCCGTGTCGGTGAACGCTTCGGCGACTTCGTCATCCTGCGCGAACTCGGCAGCGGCGGCTTTGCCACCGTCTATCTCGCGCTCGATGTACCGCTTGACCGCAAGATCGCCCTCAAAGTCTCCGAAGCACGTGGTCTGGGCGAAGGCAAAACGCTCGCGGAACTTCAGCACGAACATATCGTCGCCGTCTACGCCCAGTTCACCGACGCGGAAACCAACAAGCACTGCCTGTGCCTGCAGTTCGTTCCCGGCACTACACTGGCGAGCGTGATCCGTCGAATCCACGACGCCGACTCGAAACCAACGTCCGGCCAGGCAATCCTTGATGCCGTCAGTGCCGAACTTCGCGAGGAAGTGGCGTTTGATCCCGGGGGGCTGCGCAACCGCGAACTGCTCGCGGCCAGCAGTTTCCCGGCCGCCGTCTGCCGCATCGGCAGGCAGTTGGCCGAGGCGCTGCACTTCGCCCACGGCCGAAACATCCTGCACAGCGACATCAAGCCGGCCAACGTGCTGATGAACCCCTACGGCCGACCGCTGCTGGCCGACTTCAACGTCTCGACCGTCGTCGAAGGCCCGCGCACCAACACCGGCGGTACGCTGGCTTACATGTCCCCCGAACAGCTTTCCGCTCACATGCGAATGAAGGCCGCACCGGTTGACGAACGAAGCGACATCTATGCGCTCGGCGTCCTGCTGTTCGAAACGCTGACCGGCAAGCTTCCGTTTGAAGGATTCGGCATCAGCAGCCTGTTGACCCTGCTCGAAGCGCAGAAAGGCTTCAACGCGACAGTGACATGGAAGGACGCCCGGAAGATCCCCGCAGTGGTCGAACGCGTTCTCCGCCGCTGCCTCGACCCGCTGCCGGAACGCCGCTATGCCGACGCGGGGCAACTGGCGCTCGCGCTCGATCACGCGGCCGACCTGCTGTCGATTGAAGCAGCCCTGCCGCGCGGCAAGCGCGTCACCGCCTGGGCGCTGAGTTACCCGATCGCGATGCTGTTGGCGCTGACGCTGCTGCCGCATGTGGTCGGGACGATCGTGAATATCTTCTACAACGCGGTCGAGATCAACCTGACACCCGCTCAGCAGGCGGCCTTCGGGCGCACCGTGCCGATCTATAACCTGCTGATCTACCCGGCCGCGATCGTGCTGATGCTGCGCGCGGTCTCGCCTGTCGTCAGCGTCTGGCGACACATCGACACGCTCGGCACCATCCCCGGTCCGCAGGTCGATGCCATCCGCCGGCGGGCATTGAAACTCGGCTCTTGGGGCATGTTCCTCGCGCTGGCCGGGTGGCTGCCCGGCGGCATCATCTTCCCGTTCGCGATCGACATGTTGGCCGGGCCGATCGGGTCACGCACGTACGCGCACTTCATGCTGTCGTTCACCCTGTCGGGTCTGATCGCGTTGATCTATACGCTGTTTGGCGTGCAATTCATCGTGCTGCGCGTCTTCTACCCGCGCCTGGGTAATGCGGACAACTACAGCCGGCAAACCGCGCGCGAAGAACTGGCCCGGGTCAGCCGCTGGTTTGGTCCGTTCCAGTTGCTGGCCGCCGTGGTGCCGCTAGCGGGGGCGGTACTGTTGGTGGCCGTCACGGGGGAAATGTCGCTGTCGTTCCGATTGCTGATGACCAGCCTGATCGTCCTCGGTATGGTCGGCGTCGGCCTGGTGCTGACCCTGAGCCGGGTGCTGAATCAGATCGTGCGGGCGTTGGAAGGCCAATCCGCGCGCGTGTAAGCGCGAAGCAGCGCAACGGTATGAACCTTTACGGTCCGGCGCTGTCCTAGATATTCGCCGTTCGCGGCGTCGCCTTCCTTGTGACGTTTTGAATCGAGGTTGAAGTGCACGCTTCCGACGCGGCGACGGTGAGAACAGGGCTGATCTACGGCCTGGCCGCGTATGGGATCTGGGGCATCGTCCCGGTCTATTTCAAACTGGTGGGGGCCATCCCGCCGCGCGAACTGCTGGCTCATCGCATTGTCTGGTCGGCCCTGTTCCTGCTGGGTCTACTTGCCATCACCGGGAAACTGCGGGCATTCGCCAATGTCTTCAGCAATCGGCGTGCGCTGGGCATGCTGGCGCTCAGCACCATGTTCATCGCGGGCAACTGGTATGTCTTCATTTACAGCGTGATGACCAACCAGATATTGCAGGGCAGCCTGGGTTACTTCATTCTGCCGCTCGTCAACGTCGCCTTTGGAACACTTTTCTTCGGCGAGAAGATGCGGCCGCCGCAATGGGCGGCCCTGATCTTCGCCACCGGCGGCGTGCTGGTGCTGATCCTCTGGCTGGGCATCGTCCCCTGGATCTCGCTGACGCTGGCATTCTCGTTCTCTATCTACGGCATCATCCGCAAGCATGCCCCGGTCGAAGGGACCGTTGGCCTGACGGTGGAAACGGTACTGCTTTCCCCCATCGCGCTGACGTGCCTCTTGTTCTGGGCGAACAACGATGGCCTGGTGTTCGGCAACACCGATGGAACGCTTGATGCGATGGTGGTACTCAGCGGCTTAATTACCAGCGTGCCGCTGATCTTCTTCGCGAAGGCGGTCCAGCGGCTGCGCCTGGTGACGATCGGCTTCCTGCAATACATATCACCGACGCTGGCATTCAGCATCGCCGTGCTGGTTTACCATGAGCCGTTCCCGCTGCCTTATCAGGTCGGCTACGGCCTGATCTGGTGCGGCCTGGCGATCTTCGTCGGCGAGGCATTCTACCGCGGTTGGCGGTCGCGCCGACCGTTGCGTGAGGAGCGGCGGCAGGAAGAGTTGCTGGCGCGCGAGATGGAGATCATGAGTTGATGTAAGGCGTCTATCCCGCCAGTGGCGCAAAAAAAGAAGCGGAGCGCGCGCTCCGCTTCATCTATGGCAATCGGCCGAAGGAACGGCCGGTTCAGGGGTCGGGCAGATCCGTGTCGTCCGTTGACGGGGAAGACTTGTCTTCAGGCTCCCCCGGCGCAGGAATGCGGTAGCGTTCTCCGAGCCAGCGCCCAAGGTCGATTTTCCGGCAGCGGGCACTGCAAAACGGATAATCGGGCCATTCGGTCATCTGGCCAGGCATGGGCACCTGACAAATCGGACACCGCACCTTAATCATCGTCCCCTGCTGTCCCAGACTTCGGGGTTTTTCAGGAATTTCCCGTCGCGACTATTTCCCGGAACTATCCGTCTTTGCCGATGTTCCCTTGCTTGCGCTTTCGCCCCCGCTGGCCGGCTTTTCGGTTGACGCGGGTTTCTCCGCCGGTTTGGCCGCCCCGCCGCCGTCGGAGTCGGCTTTCGCCTTCGATTTGTACGATTCACTGCGGTAGTCGGTCTCGTAGAAGCCGCCGCCCTTGAACAGGATGGCGGCCCCGGTGCCGAACAGTCGCCGCAGTGTGTCCTTGCCGCAGGCAGGGCATGTTTTAAGCTGCTCGGCCGAGAACGATTGCATTTCTTCGAAGCGGTGATCGCAGGCATCGCAAACGTAGTCGTATGTCGGCATGACGGTGTTCCCGTGCGTTAGTTCGTGGTACATTGTGCCTCGCTGCGTCCGCAACGACGATCGGGACTCACCCGTTCGCGACGACGACGCTGGCCGGCCGCAAGACGCGGTCGTGAATCATGAAGCCCTGCTGCAGCACCTGCAGCACGGTGTTGGCCGGCTGGCCCTGCCCCGGCATCATCTGCACTGCCTGGTGCATGTTCGGGTCGAACGGCTGTCCCTGCGTTTCGATCACCGTGATGCCGTACCGTTTCAGAATATCAAGGATCTGCAACTGCGTGGCCATTACACCCTGGACCAGCGGGCTGTTGTCGCCTGCCTTCTTCGCAGCGCCGACTGCCCGGTCGAGATTGTCCAGCGCCGGCAGCAGGTCGGTCGCCAGCTTGCCGTGCGCGAACTTACGTTCTGTCTCAAGATCACGCGCAGCCCGCTTGCGCGAGTTCTCGTAATCCGCCAGCGTGCGCAGCAGGTCGTCCTTCTGCGATTCCGCCTTGGCCAGTTGCGCCTGCAGCAGCGTCAACTCGCCGTCCGCGGTCTCGGCTTCGGGGACCTCGGCATCGGGCACAATTTTCGTCGGTTCGCTCTTCATCGTGATGTTCACCGCGTCCCGTGAGGAGTGCTCGCTGAATGGTTATCGCTTCTCATCTGTCGGCGAAAACCAACCCTTCAACTTGTTCAGAAATCCGCTCTTCGGCGCGCTGACCTGCTTATGTTCGATGCCGGCCATTTCGCGCAACAACTCTTCCTGACGCTCCGTCAGGACCTTCGGCGTCTCGACGACGATCAACACGCGCAAGTCGCCCCGCCGTGAGTTTGTCACCGGTTGCCCTCGGCGATCAACGCGCAGCTCGGGCATCCCTTCGCCCGAGACGCGAATCTCGGTATGGCTTTGCGCCCCCTTGGGGACCTGCAACTGCGTCGTGCCGGTAAGCGTCGGAATCTCGATCGTAGCCCCAAGAGCCGCCTGACTGAAGCTGATCGGGTAAGCGCTGACCAGATGAATACCATCACGCTGGAAGTCGGGATGCTCACCCACGCGGACCAACAGTTCCAGGTCGCCTCGCTCCGCACCCGGTTGGCCGGCATCGCCTTCGCCGGGCAGCAACAACCTCAGCCCGGTGTCCGCGCCGGCAGGGATCTTCACTTCAACAGTCCGGTTTGCTTCCACCCGGCCATCGCCTTTGCAGGTACCGCACGGGTCGGCAATCACGGTGCCTTCGCCCTGGCAACGCGGGCAAGTCTGCCGCAGCTCGAAGAAACCCTGCCGCTGGCTGAATTCGCCCCGTCCGGCACATTGTACGCAGGTCATGCGTTTGCCGGTCTTCGTGCCCTTGCCCCTGCAGTCAGTGCATTGCTCCATCCGGCGAAGCGTGACCGACTTCTTGATCTCGGTGACTACTTCGTGCAGTTGCAGGTCGACAATATGCCGGCGATCGTTGCCGCGGCGGGGTCCGCCACCGCGTTTGCGGGACTGCCCACCCGTGCCCATGAAGGCGCTGAACAGGTCGCTGACGATGTCGCCGAAGTTGCCGCCGGGACCGAAGCCGGTGTCATTGGGGTCGAGCCCCGCATGCCCGTAACGGTCGTAGCGTTCGCGTTTCTCGATGCTGACGAGGATTTCGTGGGCCTCGGTTACTTCCTTGAAGCGGACCTCGGCATCGGCATCGCCGATGTTGCGATCCGGATGATGCTGCCGGGCGAGTTTGCGGTAGGCACGTTCAATCTCGTCCTGGTCCGCCTCGCGCGAGATGCCCAGCACTTCGTAATAGTCACGCTTGCTCATGATTCAACCGGATACCCGAACAAAGAAGCCAGCAATGCCGATCGTGGCACGGTGAATCATTATGAATCGAATGCGGGAGAGTTCACAAGGGCGATGAGCGGAATTACTGGCCCGAGGCAGCCGGAAGGTAACCGTCTTTGCCGCGTTTGATGGCATTGCCCTTCGACAGATCGAGCAGGTGCTTGCGAAGGACATGATCGGCCAACCCATCTTTTGGCACGCCCGCGTGGTCCAGTTTCCCGGCGGCGGCCGGGTATTCCTTCTTGATCGTTTCTTCCGTCACACCGTCTTTTGAAGTCGGTGCCTGCTTCTCGATGATGTCGTAGATGACGTACTGCTGCCACTCGGCCGCCTGGCGGGTGTTCTCCGCTTCGACGTAGTTCTTAAGCATCGACGACATCGAGCAGGAGGTGACGTTGAGAATCACCAGGCAGATGGCGATCGCCAGCATGCCGACGAGGAGAAGGTAACGGATCATGGAGGCTCCAGTAGAACAGTTCGAGCGGGGTCGCGAGAGCGCCCCGTGCAAAGTCACGGGGCGCTCTCGCGACCCCGCTCGAAGGCGACGCCGCAAGCGGCGACGAATCACGCAATCGCGCCGGAGACCTTGCCCTTCTTATCTTCGTCGTCGATCTTGGTGATCATCACTTCGGTGGTCAGCATCAGGCCTGAGATGCTCGAGGCATTCTGCAGGGCGCTGCGCGTCACGCGGGTTGGGTCCACAATGCCGGCTTTGAACATGTCGACGTACTCGCCGGTATTCGCATCGTAGCCGATGTTGTGGTCCTTTTCACCGCGTGTCAGCACTTCGTCGGCCACGACTGCGCCGTCGACGCCGCCGTTCTCGGCGATCGTGCGGATCGGTTTCGTCAACGCCCGGGCGACGATCTCGGCCCCGACGCGTTCATCGCCTTCCAGCGTCTTTGCGGTGTCCTGGGCGATCTTGACCGATCGCAAGAGAGCGGTGCCGCCACCCGGTACAATCCCCTCGGCGACGGCTGCGCGGGTCGCGTGCAGGGCGTCTTCCACCCGGCCCTTGGTCTGCTTCATTTCCGCTTCGGTTGCGGCCCCAACGCGGATGATCGCCACGCCGCCGGTCAGCTTCGCCAGGCGTTCGCTGAACTTTTCCTTGTCGTATTCCGACTCGGTCTGGTTCATCTGCGTGCGGATCTGGTTGATGCGGTCGGTGATCTTCTTGCTCTCACCCTTGCCGTCGATGATTGTGCAGCTTTCCTTCTCGACGATGACCTGCTTGGCCTGGCCGAGCTGTTCAATCGTCACATTCTCGAGCTTGATGCCCAGATCTTCGCTGATGAACGTGCCGCCCGTCAGCGTAGCGATATCGCCGAGCATCGCCTTGCGGCGATCGCCGAATCCGGGAGCCTTCACCGCGCACACCGGGAACCCGGCCTGAAGCTTGTTGACCACCAGCACGGCCAAGGCTTCGCTCTCGACATCTTCCGCGATGATCAGGAACGGGCGGCGCGTCTCGGCCACCTTCTGCAAGAGCGGCAGCATGTCGCGGACGTTCGACAGCTTCTTCTCATAGATGAGGATCAGCGCGTCGTCCATTTCGCACTTCAGGTCGGGGCTGTTGATCGCGAAGTACGGCGAGATGTAGCCCTTGTCGAACTGCATGCCTTCGACGAATTCAAGCGTCGTATCGGAGGTCTTGCCTTCCTCAACGGTGATGACGCCGTCCTTGCCGACCTTCTCGAACGCGTCGGCCATCAGCTTGCCGATGGCCGGGTCGTTGTTGGCCGAGATCGAGGCGACCTGGGCCATTTCTTCCTTGGAGGTCAGACGCTTGGTCAGCTTACTGCCAAGGAATTCCACCACGGCGTCAACTGCCTTGGCAATGCCGCGCTGCACGCCCATCGGGTTCGCCCCGGCGGTGATGTTGCGCAGGCCTTCCTGATAGATGGCAAGTGCGAGGATGGTAGCCGTCGTGGTGCCGTCGCCAGCCGTGTCGCTGGTCTTCTGCGCGACGGCGTTGACGAGCTTGGCACCCATGTTTTCGAACGGGTCGGGCAGGTCGATTTCCTTCGACACCGTCACGCCGTCCTTGGTGACGGTGGGGCCCCCGAACGACTTGTCGAGGATGACGTTCCGGCCGGTCGGCCCGAGCGTGATGCCGACCGCATGGGCCAGCTTCTGGGCCCCGGCAAGCAGCTTCTTGCGGGCGTCATCGGTGTAGAGCAGTTGTTTGGCCATTGAACGTTTACTCCGAATTAATTCATGAGGGGCGTGCTAGTCACTCGCCCTGGTAGGTTTCCCGAACATTGGACAATTTCATTCCACCATGGACCACCGTGCCATCAGCATCCAGCACCTGGCAGTTGAATCCCGGATAAGTCTGCTTGAACCGCTTTTGGATCCACTCGGCCACGGTCATATCGCCCTTGGCTGCGCGGTCATAAGAAAACTTCGGGATGTCGGTCATATCCGAGCGTATGTCACGACCACTTTCGTAAGTAAAACAGGTATCAAATCCCTCAAGCTTCGATATCTGTCGTTCACGAGTTTTGATCGAGGCCACTGAGAACTCCCAGTCCATTATTGAAGTCAGTTGACAATCACAATGCCCTGACGAAAATCAACCGTCAGTACCGAGCCGTCCAGGAAGTCAGTTCCCAGCAAGCCCTGGTATCCGACTGAAGGCAGATCAACAGCCAGAACATGAATGGGCGAAACGTCGATTCCGAATGCTTTCAGGCTATCCAGCACGAATTCGGAAACGATCACTTCGCCGTTCGCGGTCAACACCTTGACATCTCGGTAGGGCTGAGTCATATCGACACCAAGCAGTCTCAGCAGATCAATACTCACCCCGGTCTGATTCGACCCTGTGTCGAGCGCGAAAGTTGCCAGGTACGACGCACTTGGTCCGCTCAGGTCTACTTCAATTGCAATGAAGTTACCTCGGGGGTCGAAACTCTGGACCATGGAAGCCTCGTCAGGTTTCGTGTCGGCACGGTACAGCGAATCGCCGCGCGCTCAAGCTTTAGAGCGGCAGCGCGTCGGTAGAAGACATCTTTGTCCTTCTCCGCGAGCGCCACCATCCCACGAACAAGCTGCCCCGCTTCATCTGTTTGCGGCTCCTCAATGAGGATAAAGTGTTCGGGATACAGCGACTCGATCTCAGCGATTGACATTTGTTTTGCTTCCATGTCAAATCCTCTCGGTGCGGATGATTTCAACATCTTACCGCACCGCGAACGCGTTCGCGAGTTGGCGACGCCGCAAGCGGCGGCTACTTCGCCAGCTTTGCCAGGATGTCGCTCTCGCGGAGGATCTTCAGTTCCTTGCCGTCGACTTCGACGTCGCTGCCGCTGTACTTGCCGTACAGGACTTCGTCGCCGACCTTTACGGCCAGGGCGACCGTCTCGCCGCTGTCGCGCGTCCGGCCTGGGCCGACGGCAGTGATCTTGCCGCGCTGCGGCTTCTGCTTCGCGGTGTCTGGCAGCAGGATTCCACCCGCGGTCTTCTCTTCCGCTTCCAGCGCTTCAACGACGACTCGATCTTCAAGAGGCTTCATGGCCATCTTCGCTCTCCATCAACAAAGGTCAACGATGATTTGAATTCGGAATGCGGAACTCGGAATGCGGAACTCGAAACAGCGGCTTTTCAAACCGCACTCCAAATTCCGCACTCCGCATTGGACTACATCATCCCCATGCCGCCCATTCCACCCATGCCGCCCATTCCACCCATGCCCATGCCGTCCATGCCGCCACCGTGATGGTGGTCATGGTGGTCGTCGCCGCCCTTTTCTTCGGGAATGTCGGCCACGATCGATTCGGTGGTGAGCAGCAGGCAGGCAACCGAGGCACCGTTCTGCAGCGCGCTGCGGGTGACCTTTACCGGGTCGATAACGCCAGCCTTGCGCATGTCTTCGTAAGTGTCGCTGTCCGCGTTGTACCCCCAGGTCGGGCTGTTCTTGCGGAGGATGTGCGACACAACCACGGTGCCGTCCTTGCCTGCGTTCTCCGCGATCATGCGGCAGGGCATTTCGAGCGCCCGGAACAGCACGCGTACGCCGATGTCCTCATCGCCGGTCAGCTTGACCTTGTCGAGCGCCTTGCGGGCGTTCAGCAGGGCCACGCCGCCACCGGCGACCGTGCCCTCGGCAAGTGCCGCGCGGGTGGCGTGAAGCGAATCTTCGTAGAGAGCCTTGCGTTCCTTCATGGCCGTTTCGGTCGCGCCGCCGACCTTCAACTGAGCCACGCCGCCGGCCAGCTTGGCCAGGCGTTCCTGCAACTTCTCGCGGTCGTATTCGCTGTCGGTCTTGGTGATCTCACGGCGGATCATTTCGACCCGGCCGTCGACCGCCTTCTTGTCGCCCGCGCCTTCGGTGATCGTGGTGTTCTCGGCATCGATCTTGACTTTCTTGCAGCGGCCCAGATCGGTCAACTGCACGTTGGTCAATTGGATGCCCAGGTCCTTGAAGATCGCCTTGCCGCCCGTGAGGGTGGCAATATCTTCGAGCATCGCCTTGCGGCGATCGCCGTAGCCGGGGGCCTTTACGGCACAGACCTGAAGGATGCCCTTGAGCTTGTTCAGCACAAGGGTGGCAAGCGCTTCGCCTTCGAGGTCTTCGGCAATGATCAGCAGCGGTTCTTTTTTCTTCGAGATGAGTTCTAGCAGCGGGATCAGATCACGCACGTTCGAGATCTTGTCTTCGTAGATCAGGATGTACGGGTTCTCGAACTCGCAGATGACTTCTTCCTGGTTCGTCACGAAGTGCGGCGACAGATAGCCGCGGTCAAACTGCATGCCCTGCACGACGACGACTTCGGTCTCGGCCGTCTTGCCTTCTTCGACCGTGATCACGCCGTTGGTCGCCCCGACCAGCTTCATTGCTTCAGCCAGCTTCTTGCCGATTTCCTTGTCATTGTTGGCCGCGATCGTGGCGACTTCGGTGATCGCCTTCTCGTCGTCGGCATCGACCTTCTGCGCCAGCGACTTCAGTTCTTCGACGACCTTCTCGACGCCGATCTGAATGCCGCGGACCAGACCCATCGGGTCGTTGCCGGCGGCAACCGACTTCAGGCCTTCGCGGTAGATGAACTCCGCCAGCACCGTGGCCGTCGTGGTGCCGTCGCCGGCAACGTCGGAGGTCTTCGAGGCGGCTTCCTTGACCAATTGCGCGCCCATGTTCTCGTACGGGCAGGACAATTCAATGTCCTCGGCCACGGTCACGCCGTCCTTGGTGACGGTAGGGCTGCCCCAGCCTTTGTCGAGGACCGCATTGCGGCCGCGGGGCCCCAGCGTGGAACGGACGGCCCGGGCCAGCTTCGAAACTCCCGACAGCAGTTTCTGTCGGGCCTCGTCAGCGTAAGTCAGTTGCTTGGCTCCCACTTCGCAGTCTCCTTCAACCAGCCAACAAGGGGATGCCTGCCGGGTGAGCGGCAGGTCGGAAAGTCATGTGCAGTGCCGGCGGGAAGTGCAAAGGGCGTGCCCGCAGAACAATGACTTAAGTAAGTCATTGATGCGTATATACTTATGACAACAAATCGAATTGGTTCGTAATGCCCGCCTGCCGAACTGACAGGGCGACAACCGGGAGCTGGAACGGAAGTGACAGGGCAAGCATTCAGACCTGTTCCGGGAGTCCAAAGGATCGACGTACTTCAGCGTTCGATTCAACGGTGCCGGAATCCGCGTCTGCGATTCCCGCGTCAATGGCTTTGCGAATATAAAGCTCGTACTCGACGTCGTCCCAGGTGGCGTCATCCGGCAGGCGATCAAGTAAAAGGCGTGCCTGTTCTTTTGCAGAAGGAGCGATCATCAAAGCTACCTCTGCGATGGAATTGCTGACGCCTGTTATTCTCACACTCGTTGCGGCAAAATGCAGCTCATCAATGCCTCTCCCCCGTCACCAGAACCACGGCCCCGATGATCAGCAGGAACGCGACGCCCGTGCGCCAGGTTGGGGATTCACCGAGGAAGAAGTACGCGAAAATGACGAAGACGGAGATCGAGATGATCTCCTGAATGATCTTGATTTGCGTGGCAGTGAACCGGCCGAAGCCGTAGCGGTTGGCGGGGACCTGCAGGGCATACTCGGGCAAGGCGATGAGCCAACTGACGAGGATCGCCGCTCACAGCGGCGATTCCCGGAACTTCAGGTGCCCGTACCAGGCCATCGTCATGAACGCGTTGGACAGAATCAACAGCAGTACGGTTTGCACTGAGCCGCCTCACTTCACGGGAACGATCTCGATCTTCGCACGCGGCTTCATCTGGTCGAGGATCGCGTCTTTCAGTTTCGCCTCGTAGATCTCCTTGACGGCTTCCTTAACGGCCGGGTCGGTGAACTTCGTCGGTATGCCGGGCTTGCGGCCGATGACGAGGATCAGGTGATACCCGAACGTAGTGGCGACCACATCGCTGATCACATACGGCTGAAGCGCATACGCCGGCTTGGCGAACGATTCGACCATGCTGCCGTACCGCGGGAACCAGGGGAGCTTGCCGCCTTCAACATTCGAGTTGCATGTCGAGTTCCCACGGGCGGCTTCACCGAAGGCCTCTTCCAGCAGGCTTTGCTTCATCTTTTCGCGCGTGAGGTTGTCGGTCTCGGGCGGGATCTTGCCCAGGTCGGCCGCTACGGACTTCTCGATCGTCGCTTTGATCTGCCGCAGCTTGGCAACGGCGTCCTGCTTCGATTTGTCGTCGGCTCCTCCGGGCAGCAGGATGTGCCGGGCACGGATCGCGGTGCCGTCGAATGCCTCGGGCATGTGGTTGAACAGGGCCTGCAGTTTCTCGTCGGACGCCTGCTGGGTGACGAACTTCTCCCAGCGCATCAGGTTCGACATCTGTTCCTTTAACTCGGTTTCGGTCATCTTCATACGCTTCAGCAGCAGCGCGAAGTCCTGTTGCTGGTTCTTGACTTCCTGCTTGAACACGTCGAGTTTCTTGTCAACTTCCGCCGGCTCGATCGTGACCTTCAGCGAAGAAAGGTATTGATCGACCACCGTGTTGTTGACGAGGTGATCAACCACCTCCTGCCGCGCCTTGGTGCGATCTTCGGGCGGGACCGATTGCAGGGCCCGTTCGACGGTCGATTCGTAGATCGCCTGCCCGTTGATGGTGGCAGCGATTGAGGGCATCGGGTTGGCGGTCGGCTCGGGAATCGGCGCCGGTTGAGCCTTCGCGGCCGAAGAAACGACCAGCATGAACCCGAGCGCGAACAGTCGATTGGCAATCCGCATGACGCTTCCTTTCGTTGAACAGACACCGGGGCTATAGCGATGCGCGGAAAGCATGTCGAGATGAACCGGTTGTGCCGGGGGCCCCGGGTCTGATTTCCTGAGCTTTTCATCAGGATGCTCGCTGAAAGGGTCGCCGCGGACGATGAGTTGTTGGGGTTGCCCCGTGCAGGGAACTTGGTTAACGTCTGCCGACGGAAAAACAGTTCCCGCACGTTGGATGCGCTCTCAGGGACGGGGGGTCTGCTCGTGGGCTGCACGATTCAGGAAATCTCGGAATTGGTTGACGGCGAGGTCGTCGGCGACGGCTCACAGTTGATCAACGCGGCCCGGCCACTCATCGAAGCGCGCGCCGGCGACATCACCTTTGTTGAAGACGAACGATACCTCCCGCGTTTTGATGCCTGTGGGGCAACGGCCGCGATCGTTTCAATGACCATGCCAGCCAATGGCAAGCCGATGATCCGCGTGCGTGAACCGCGCGCCGCCTTCACCGCCGTCTATCTGCGGTTGCATGGCCGGCCGAACGTTGCATTCTCGGGAATTCATCCCACCGCCTGGGTCGATCCGACGGCCACGGTCGCTCCCGATGCCGCGATCGGCCCGCACGCATCGATCGGTGCCGGCTGTATCGTCGGCGCGCGATCCCGGCTGCACGCGGGCGCGTCGCTGGGCGATGGCTGCACGCTCGGCGAGGATGTTGTCCTGTTCGCCCATGTCTCCGTTTACGAAGGCTGCGTCATCCGCAATCGTGTGGTCATCCATGCCAATTCCGTCATCGGAGCGGACGGTTTCGGCTACCGTCAGCAGCAAGGACGGCACGTGAAAGTTCCGCAGATCGGCATTGTCGAGATTGAGGACGATGTCGAAATCGGTGCCTGCACGACGATTGACCGCGCCACCTTCGGCACCACTCGCATCGGCCAGGGGTCGAAGATCGACAACCTGGTTCAGATCGGTCACAACTGCCAGATCGGCAAGCACAACATCCTGTGCAGCCAAGTCGGCATCGCCGGTTCGGTATCGACAGGCGATTACGTCATCATGGCCGGCCAGGTCGGCGTCGCGGATCACGTCGAGATCGGCACCCGCGCCCAGGTGGGCCCGCAATCGGGCGTGCCGAAGGACATTCCGGCGGACGAGCGCTTCTGGGGCACCCCCGCCCGTCCGGGTCGCGAACAGATGCGCATGCTGACCGCGTTCATGAAGCTGCCCGAACTCCAGACGGAACTGCGCAAGATCAAACGGCATTTGCACCTCAACGAAGTGGACGAGTAACAGAGTCATGACGACTGCTGCCACCCACGCTGCCCCCATCGGCCTCTTGGCCGGCTGGGGCCGATTCCCGGTCCTGTTTGCCGAGAAGGCCAAATCACTCGGCCATCGCGTGGTCTGCGTCGGCATCCGGGGGATGGCCGACCGTGCGGCCATTGAGCCGCATGTACACCGTTTCTACTGGACGCGCCTGGCGTCTCTCGGCCGTCCGATCAACTGCTTCAAGCGCGAAGGCGTCCGTTCGTGGACGATGGCCGGCAAGGTCTTCAAGATCAACATCTTCCACCGTCCGTGGCGGCTGATGCCCGACCTGCGCATGATCCGCTTCTGGTGGTTCCGCCAGCGCCGCAACAACGCGGACGACAACATCACGCTGGGAATCATCGACGAGTTCACCAAAGAGGGAATGACCTGCATGTCCGCCCTGGACCTTTGCCCGGAGCTGCTTGTGAACGCGGGACTACTCACTAAACGCAAGTTGACCGCGTCGGAAGAAAAAGACATCGCCTACGGGTGGGAACTGGCGAAGGAAATGGGTCGGCTGGACATTGGCCAGAGCGTCATCGTCCGCAATCGCGCCGTGCTGGCCGTGGAAGCGATCGAGGGTACCGACCGCGCGATTCAGCGGGCCGGCGAACTGTGCCAATCGGGCGGATTCGTGGTCGTGAAGGTCGCCAAGCCGCAGCAGGACATGCGTTTCGATGTCCCCGCCATCGGTGTCTCGACGATTGAAACGATGAGCAAAGTCGGCGGCCGAGTACTGGCGATCGAAGCGGGCAAGACGATCCTGCTCGACGAGGAGGCGACGATCGCCGCGGCGGACCGGCACGGCATCACGATCACGGCGTTGTGAACGGGCGGTGCATTCCGCAAAACCGGCAGCGCTGTAACTTCTTGCCGAACCCATTTCATTTGAAAGGCGGGAATGCTCCCTTTCTGCCCACCGGGCATTCGGTAGAATGCTAGGTAATTCTCAACGGGGAGTACGGCCGCGATTTGCACGTCGAACAGCGGCGTACGCGTACCCCGTCGATCCGATGGCGGACCCATGGGCGTCATGCACTTTCAGGTACCGGGCAATCTGTCGGCCGATGAGGCCGAGCGACTGCGGCGCGTCTACCTTGCCGGCGACTACGATCACAGCCCCGTGCCGACGCGAACCATCTTGAACGGGTCGATGCTTACCGTTCGCCGCGATGACAAGGATGAAAGCAGCTGGCTGATGGCCGCCAGCGATGTGCCCGGCATCGGCCGGGTGTTCGGCAGCACGTCGACTCTGATGGAACGCGAAGCCCCGTACCGCCTGTACGTCGAGCTGGCCCGCGGCAAGGTCAACCAGGTCCGCAGCCAGGCCGCGGAATGGAAGCATGCCGGGTTGCCCCTGCGGCCAGAGATCGAACTGGGCATTCGGGAAGCGACCCATGCCTTCGGCTCCGCCGTACTGGAAGTCAATCCAGTCGAATCCGAAAAACTGGCTACCCGGGCAATGACACTGGCTTATCAGGCTGCTGAGGCGATGGTCACCCTGCATGCCGAACAACTGTTCGCGCATCGCAGGGAAACGAAGGAACGTGTCGATTCGCTGCTGGCCTGCCGCTTGTGCGAAGTGCCGGCCGTGCCGCTGGACGGGATCTTCCGCCATTCGTTCAATACGGCAACATTGCCAATGACCTGGCGCGATGTGGAACCAGTCGAGACCAACTACAACTGGGACGCGACCGACCGCGTGCTTGAGTGGGCCCAGGAACAGCAGATGAACGTGACTGCCGGCCCTGTCATCGACTTCTCCAGGCACGGCATCCCCGACTGGTTGCGTGCCTGGGACGGCGACCTGCCAAGCATTGCCAGCTTCATGTGCGACTATCTCGAAACGGCCATCAACCGCTACCGCAACCGCATCCGTCGCTGGGTGATCTGCAGCGGCAGCAACTGCTCCCTGACGATGGGGCTGAGCGAAGACGACCTGATCCGGCTGACAGCACGCCTGGCCGAGGCGGTCTGGAACATCGACCCGACACTCGAAGTTGTCATCGGCCTCGCGCAGCCGTGGAGCGAGTACAAGGCGGGCGACTACTTCAATTACTCCGCGTTTGTCTTTGCCGACACGCTGCTGCGGGCGGGACTGCCGTTGGCAGGGCTGGAACTGGAATGGCACATGGGCGTTACGCCGCGCGGCAGCTATTGCCGCGACCCGCTCGAGTCGGGCCGACTGCTTGACATGTTCTCGATGCTCGGCTGTCCGCTGCAAGTGTCAATGAGTTATCCGTCAAACGATGCGGCCGACCCTCTGGCCGACCCGGCGATCGAGATCGGCGGAGCCGGCTGGTATCGCGGTTTCTCCCCGAACGCCCAGGCGGATTGGGCAGGCATCTATTCCTCATTGGCTCTGTCGAAAGGCTTTGTCAAGTCGGCAACCTGGGACCACTTCGCCGACAAGCTGCCGCACCGATTTCCGAACGCCGGCCTGATCGACGGGAACGGCAGCATCAAGCCCGCCCTCGAACGCCTCCGCAATCTCAAGGACGGCCATCTGCACGGCCAGCAGGACACGATGATCATGTGAATCGGCCTGCGCGACCGTCATCTGCACATAATGGATGGCGGTAATGGGAAGTGCCTTGTGCTTCGGGACATCAACCATGTCGCACCGTTTTGACGCCGCGCTCAAAGACATCGTTGCCGAACGACCAGGTGATTTCGCGGGTGTTTTCGACCTGCCGGACCTTCTCCCGGCGGTTGCGATCAACGTCGACCTGTCGACCATCTCGGCAGCGACGGATGTCGCCATCGGCTACGGGCAACCGGTGCAGATGATCGTCGACCTGAACTTCCAGACGGGACCAGATGCGGGGCTGGTCGAACGCGTACACGCATATAACGGCCTGATCAACTCCCGCTATCGTGTTCCCGTCGAAACGATCATTGTGTTGTTGCGACAGAAAGCCGATGCGTCTCGTTTGACTGGAGAATTGGCGTATGGAAGACCAGGACGTCGATTACAATTCGAGTATGGTGTCGTGAGGCTATGGCAGGAGCCAGTTGATGACTTTCTTCAAGCCGGGATCGCCGCACTGCCGCTGGCAACCTTGTGCCGCATGCCGGATGGGCAACCGTTGCCGGATGCCTTGAAGGAAGTTGTTCAGGAAATCAGTCGTCGTCTCGACAACGAAGCGGGCCATGCCGACGCTGCCCGGCTCATGACAGCCGCCTACATTTTGACTGGCCTGCGTGTGCCGAAGGAAGACCTGACGTTGATCTATCGAGGAGTGGGACTGATGAAAGAATCAACAGCGTTCGACGACGCGATCGACGAAGGCCAAATCAAGGGACAGATTTCATTGCTTCTCCGCCAAGGTCGCAAGCGGTTCGGCAATCCCGATGCAACGACCGAGGCTGCATTGACTTCGATCAAACACATTGAACGGCTCGAACGCCTCGGCGATGCCATTCTGACCGCGAACTCATGGCATGAACTGCTGATGACCTGGTAACCGGTCCGGCACACCTCGCAAGAGTCGTCGCTTCTATCCCGGCCGATTCTCCCGCAGCACCCGGCACGGGTTGCCCGCGGCGATCACGTCAGGCGGGATTTCTTTCGTCACCACGCTGCCGGCACCAATGACCGCGCGATTGCCGATGGTGACCCCGGGGCAGATGATCGCGGCGCCGCCAAGCCACACATCATCGCCGATCGTGATCGGTCTGCCGTATTCCAGGCCACTGCCCCGCGTTGCGGCATCGAGCGGGTGGGTGCCGCCATAAAATTGCACCGCGGGGCCGACGAGTACCCGATCGCCGATCGTCACCGGGCACACGTCCAGTATGACGCAGTTGAAGTTAAAGAAGACCTTGTTGCCCAGCCTGATGTTGAATCCGTAATCGCAGAAGAACGGCGGCTCGATCCAGGCCGTGTCGCCGCCGCTGCCGAGCAGTTGCGTCAGCACCTCACGGCGAAGCTCGGCCTCGGCATCGCTCGATGTGTTCAGCTTTTTGCACAGATCCCGCGCCTGCCGCCGCAGCAGCACCAGATCGGTGTCGGTGGCGTCGTACAGTTCACCGGCGAGCATCTTTTCGCGATTCGTCTTCATGATTGAGGATTTCGGATTGCGGATTTCGGGATTCAGAACAAGCGTTGATATCGTTTACAATCATCTGATGCGACGCAAAGCGTTCACACTCGTGGAGATCCTCGTCGTGATCGCGATCATCGCGATCCTGGTTGGGTTGTTGCTGTCGTCCTCGCAAAAAGTTCGCGGCGCGGCGGCACGCGTTGCCTGCGCGAACAACATGAAGCAACTCGGCATCGCCCTGCAGGGCTACCACGGCGCACACGGGTGCTTTCCGCCGGGGATGATCTCGTCGGTCGACAACACCTGCGATGCCGAGGCGACCGGCTTCACACTGCTGCTGCCGCACATCGAGCAGGACAACGCCCAGGCACTGTACCACTTCGATGAACCCTGGTTCAATCCGCCGAACTATGTGGCCGTGGGGTTGGAGATCAAGCTGTTCTACTGTCCCGCCAACCGGACGAAGGGAACGATGGATCTCGCCCCCATCGCGGCCCAGTGGAATTGCCCGCTGCCACCGAAGGCCGGGTGCGTCGATTACGCCTTCTCGAAGGGGGCCAACGCCTCGTTGACCCGGCGTACCGATCGCATTCCGCTCGTAATTCAGGGTGTCTTTCAGGTCGCCACGGCGGATACCGTGACGCAGGGGGTGAAGATTGCCATGATACGCGACGGCACTTCCAGCACGTTCGCGCTGGGTGAAGCGGCCGGGGGCAACCCCTTCTACAAGGTGCGTGATCCGAAGAACCCCAAACAGGCAGCCATCGACGGCAACAGCGGGAAAGTGGCGATCCCCGATCAGTCCTGGAGTGCCGCGGGAGTCGAAGAGCCGGCCCATCCGTGGTATGCCTCGGTCTTCGCGGTCACTGCTCAGTATGGCCTCGCACCCGACCCGCGCGATGAGCCGATGAACAACCGGCTCGTCGCCCCGTCGATCTACGGCGGCGACCCCGGCGGCAATTCCTCAGGCAGGGACTGGGTCAGCGGCTTCCGCAGTATGCACCCGCTCGGCTGCCACTTCACCATGTGCGATGGCAGCGTACGCTTCATCCGCCAGACCATTCAGCCTGACGTGTATCGTGCCCTCTCCACGTTTTCCGGCAACGAGGTTCCCGCAGGCGATTGGTGAAACCTACAATCCCCGCAACTGCAGCAGATACGCCTGCGCGATCGCGCTGATCTGCAGCCGGGTGCTCGTCGGGAAGATGCGCAGTACTTGCCGGAACGCAACCGCCGCGTTCCGGTTGTCCCCCTGCTCGAGATACAGCTTGCCGATCTGCAGGTTGAACTCCGCTTCGCCAAACACCTGTTGCCGGTAGATCTCGAGAATCTCAGTGTCGTAGTACGGCAGTGTGAACGGACTGCCGCGGAACCCCTGGCGCGACAACCGCAGAAAGTTCTGCGACAAGTAGGGGCGATAGGCGGCGGTCATCACTTCACCGAAGCCGATGCCGGTGGTCAGTGCCAACTGCCGGGCGACGTTCATCGCCGCCGCGCGGGGGAGTTCATTCTGACGCAGCCGGTCGAGCCGCAACTGCTGATCAGCCAGCGAGGTCTGAAGCAACTGCTGCGCTTCGCTGAATCGACCCAGTACCAGTGCGACCACCAGGCGCGCCTCGCGGTAGTTATTCAACAGCAACGGCATCTGGGGGTTGACCGCCAGATCGGGTGTCTCGGCCACCAGTTTGTCGATCGCCGCCAGTTCCAGATCGGCCAGTTCGGCCTGCCCGCTCAGCAGATAAAGACGCGACAACAGTAACCGACCGACCACGCGTTGCTCTATCGGCAGCTTGGCGGTATCGTTCAAGTCGATCTTCTTCAACTCCTCCAGTGCCTTCAGCGGCAGCCAGTGATTGCGAAACGCCTCGTCGGCCCGCTGCAACGGCGACGGGGAACGACTGGTGTTGTTGCGCCACCGGCTTTCCTCATTGCGTGCCTCTTCGTCCCATCGCTTCAGGAAGCCGACCATATACTCCATGTCGGCCTTCATGGCGTCCGCCTGCGGCATCGCCTGCAGAATCGCACGCGCCCGCCGCATGGCGATCAGCGCCATGTCGAGCCGGATTTCCCCGCCCTGTTGTTCGAGGCGAGCGCGGATCTCCGCCAGCGGCAGCGTGTGCAGCTCCGCTGGGAAGTGATCGTTGACGAGCGAGCGTGCCGCGACGTACGCCGAAAATCTGGAATCCAGATGATTCTCCAGGGCCGATCGCAGAAAGTAGCGCTCGGCCGTGACCGTGGCGATCAGGCTGCGGTACTGCGGGAACGCGCAATCGAACGTCGGCTCGCCGTACGCGGCCTGCAGGGCGAGATACCCTTCGGGGCTGTCCGGGCTTTCGTTGATGCCGCGTCGGGCCGAGCGTACCGCCAGTAGCGAGACGGCAGTCGAACCAGGCGACAGATCCGGTCGGGTCGGGATGCCGATCGCGCCAGCCATGCCCCCCAGCACGATCAGCCGCATCCGAAACAGCGCCACCCGCTGCTGGTAATCGTACATCAGTTGCTGCCGCTGCATGTCGACTACCGTATGCAGCAAAATCGACTGATCGGCCCAGGCCGGGCGAACTGGCAACGGTGTCAGGAACTTCTCCGTGAAGCCGCGTTTTGGCGGCGGCAACGTCAGTGTCGCATCAGGAATCAGTTCGACGTCGCGACCGAACGCCAACTGCATCGGCTTCATGCCGAGGCGGGAGAAGTCGCTGGCGGCGTCGATCACCTTCTGCCCGCGCCAGCCGAAGGTACTCATCTGGCCGTTGATGGCCCAGAGATCCCATACCGGCTGCCCGTTCAGGCGGGCCATCAGCATCGTCTCGAACTGTTTCTGACGCTCGAAGGCGCGCGGTTGCGTCACGGTGACGTGGGTAATGCCGTTGGCGATGAAAAGAGCAGGAGCATCGAAGTTCTCAGGCTTCTTCTCATCGCGATCACTGAACATCAACCGGATTCGAGCGAAGTTCTCGACTTCGGGCAAATGCAGGCTCAGCCGGCTGTCGAAGTAGTTCTTCTCGGCCGGGGCGTACCAGCAGCAGTAGTTCGCCAGTTCGGCATTCAGGGCCAGCCCGTGCGCTTCGGTCGGCAACAGGTTCTGCTCGCGGTACTGCTGCAACTGTTCCGCGGTACGCATTAACGATGGATCGGGGATCACTTCCCACGCCAACCGCCATTGCCTTGCGGTGGGGTGCAGCCAACCCGGGTAGCAGGCCAATAGCGCGACCGTCCCCAGCAACAACAGCCCCATGCGGATGCCGACACGCCCGGCCGCCAGTAACTGCAGCGTTCGCACAGACCAGGTTCGCCCGGCGAGATCCGCGATACCCGGCAAGAGATTGATCGCGGCCGTCGGCCCCGCGACGACCGCGAAGAACGGCAGCGCCGCTGAGTAAGTGAGCCCCAGGGCCAGCAGGCCCACGTTGACAAGGGCCAAGCCGATCGACATCTGTCGACGATTCAGCATGAACCCGGTCAGCAGCAGCGCGATCAACAGCAGCAGCGCCCAGGCTGTAACCGCACTGCCGCCCGCGCCGCCGGCAAAGTCGATCACCGGATCGCTGAACGCGGAGTGCAACTGCGAAGCGAACGGCGGGGTCTGTCCCAGCGAGTTGCGCAGCGTCCCCGATGTCAACTCGACCGGCAGTTGCCAGACGCGCACATGATGCGGGTTCAGCATGCACGCCGCGATGCCGACGACAAGCGTCAGCCCCAACCGCTTCAGGTCCGGGTAATCGGCGACTGACGGGCGTGCGAAGTGGCCGACAACTTCCCCCAGCAGGTACATCGCCACGACGGCCGGCCCCAGGAAGAACCACTGATCGCTGTTCGCCCAGAACAGGCAGACGATGCCGAACCCGACCGGCAGCGCCCACGACCCGCAACAGGCGGGCACTTTACGCAACAGCAGCAGCGTGACCGCCAGCCAGAACAGCGACAACAGCGCCGGCGTCAACATCAGCCACGGGGACATGATGAACAGCGCGAGGCTCACCGTGACCACCTGCAGCCAGAGATGGGTACGCCCTTGCCGGGTTGCCAGCAACAGCGCGGTGAGGATCGCCAGCAGAGTGGCCTTGGCGACGACGATCGCACGCGGGCCGAGTTGCCGGAAGATCTGATACCCGGTCAGGTCGGACAGCCAGGAATGATTGACCCAGACGCGATCGCCGGTGGAGTAGCTGAACGGGTCGCGGCCGAACTCGTACTGCCCCTGCGCGATCAGACGACCGCTGGCGAGGTGCAGCCAGAAATCCGAGTTGCGCACGGCGAACGACGCCAGCGCGAAACCCATGAGGATAACCCCCAGCGCGAGGAAGCGGTCGAAGCTGTTGAGGAACGGCGAATTGGGCAGCATGCCAGTCGTCGCCCGGGGTGGGGGGGCAACCGGTTGCTCCATCGGCGGAGGGACAGGATTGGAACCGCGGTCGGACGCCATCATGGTAAGGATCCCGGGCACTCGAACGGACGACAAGGTTCGTTCGTTTTACGAGCAGACCGCTCATCAGGCGCGGGCGGAACTCATAGAACCACAGTTCAATCTCTAAACATCGCTCGCGGACTCGTAAAGCGGATTATCTCCATGCAAGGCCATCCCGACATCATCGAAGCGTTGAACCGGGCCCTGACGGTCGAACTGACCGCGATCAACCAGTACTTCATCCAGGCCAAGATGTGCAAGAACTGGGGCTTCGAAAAGCTCGGCAAGAAGCACTACATGGAGTCGCTCGGCGAGATGAAGCATGCCGACAAGCTGATCGAGCGCATCCTGTTCCTCGACGGCGTGCCGGAGATCGCCCGCTACGACATCATCCGCGTCGGGGCGGACGTGAAGGAACAGTTCGAGTACGACCTGAAGCTCGAGACCAGCGGCGTGAAGCTCTACAACGAGTTGATGGAATTGGCCGTCAGGCTCAGCGACAACGGCACCCGCGACCTTGCCGCCCCGATCCTTGCCGAGTCCGAGGAACACGTCGACTGGCTGGAAACGCAGCTGAGCGTGATCGCCTCGGTGGGGATGCAGAACTACCTGCAAAGCCAACTAGGCGAACACCCGGAAGGTTGAATTGATCTACTACGCATGAATCGCCTTCCCCAGCCAGGCGACGCGGGCCGCTTCGCCGATGGACTCTGACAGCGTCGGGTGCGAGTGCACGATGCGAGCAATGTCCTCGGCACTGCCTTTGAATTCCATGATGGTCACGCACTCGGCAATCATGTCGCTGGCACGCGCGCCGAAGATGTGGACGCCCAGGACGCGGTCGGTCTTTGCGTTGGTCAGGATCTTGACCAAGCCTTCGGTCTCATCCATGCACTTGGCCCGGCCGCTGGCGGAGAACGGGAACTTGCCGACGCGATACTCGGTGCCGGATTCTTTCACCTGCTCCTCGGTCAGGCCGACGCTCGACACTTCCGGCCAGATGTAGATCACGCTGGGAATCGTCGCGTGATTCACATGCCCGTACTGCCCCGCCAGCATGTCCGCGAAGGCGACGCCTTCTTCGGACGCTTTATGCGCGAGCATCGGCCCCGCCGTCAGATCGCCGAGCGCGTAGACGCCCTTCACGTTCGTCTCGAAGCGATCGTTCACCGGGATCTTCAGCGTCTTCGTGTCGTACTTGATGCCCGCTTCATCCAGGCCCAGCCCGGCCACATTGGGACGACGGCCCACGGCCACCAACACGCGATCGCCTTCGAACGTGACCTGCTTGCCGTCGCTTTCCGCCTGCACCTGCACGCGATTGCCGACCTTCTTCGCGCCGGTCACCTTAGTGTTCAGGTTGAACTCCATGCCCTGCTTCGTCAGTGACTTCTGCACCATCGCCGCAATCTCGGTATCGGTCAACGGCAGGATACGCGGCAGGAACTCGACCACCTTCACCTTGGAACCGAGACGAGCCCAGACGGAACCAAGTTCCAGCCCGATGTAACCGCCACCGACGACGATCAGGTCTTTGGGTACGCTGTCGAAGCTCAGTGCTTCGGTGGAACTGACGATCTGTTTGCCATCGAACGGCAGCGACGGCAACGCGGCCACTTCGCTGCCGGTAGCGAGCAGGATCGCCCCCGCATCCAGCGTGGATTTCGTCCCGTCGTTCGCGGTCACCTCCACCTTGCCGGACCCCAGCACCTTGCCGCTGCCGTGGATGGCAGTGACTTTGTTCTTCTTGAACAGGAAGGCGATGCCATCGGTCAGCGACTTCACGACACCGTCTTTGCGCTTCAGCATCGTAGGCAAGTCGAGCGAAACGCCGGTGGCGGAGATGCCGTGCCGCCCCAGGCGATGCGATGCGATCTCGTAAAGCTCGCTGGAATCAAGCAGGGCCTTGCTGGGGATGCAGCCGACGTTCAGGCAGGTGCCGCCCAGCGCCCCGCGTTTGTCAATGCAGGCGACCGACTTGCCCTGCTGTGCCGCTCGAATGGCCGCGACATATCCGCCCGGCCCGGCCCCGATCACCACTAGATCATACGATTGCGCCACGATGAGTTACCTGCAAGTACTGATGAAAACGAGAGCGGCTGCATCGACGCTGTAATTGAAAGGCAGGCCATGGATGAAGACTGATTTACATGGATAAGAGGAAAGAGGCCGGGTTTGCCGAGCCATCACTTCGCCTTTGAATCTGTCTTGTCTTACCCGCGTGAATCCTTGTTCATCCGTGGCTGTCTTCTTTTCTGAATCTGACCAGCGCTGATCCGCCTTCATTCATTGTAGAAACAGCCTTGCAGTTCGTAGATCAAACGGATCCGCTCTCTTCCCGGAGGATCGTCATGCGTCTCGCAGTAATCGTCATGGCCAACCTACTCGTATCGGCATCATCCGCCGCCGAACCGCTGCTGGAGAAGGCCGACCTGTTTGAAGCGGGCAAGGACGGCTATGCCCTGTACCGCATCCCGGGACTGGTGGTCACGAAGCAGGGCACGCTATTGGCCTACTGCGAAGCCCGCAAGCGTGCCGGCGGCGACTGGGGCACGATCGACATCCTGCTTCGCCGCAGCACCGATGGCGGCAAGACTTGGGAAGCTGCACGCAAGATTGCCGAAGTGTCCGGGCCATTCACCAAGAACCCTGCCGCACTTGCTCAGAAGCTCGCGACGGCTGACGAGGTGACCTACAACAATCCCGTCGCCATTGTCGGCCGCAAGGATGGCGCGGTGCACTTCCTGTTTTGCCTCGAATACATGCGCTGTTTCTCGATGCGCAGCGACGACGATGGCAAAACCTTCACGAAGCCGGTCGAAATCACTCCCACCTTCGAGAAGTTCCGCAAGGACTACGACTGGAAGGTCATCGCCACCGGCCCGGCCCATGGCATCCAGCTTGCGAACGGCCGACTGGTCTTGCCGGTCTGGCTATCAACGAGCGAGGGCGGCCATGCCCATCGGCCGTCGATCGTCTCAACAATCTACAGCGACGATGCCGGCAAGACATGGGAACGCGGCGAGGTGGCAGCGTGGAACACGCCCGAGTTGATCAACCCGAACGAGACGATCATCACGCAGTTGACCGACGGCCGGGTGATGCTGAACATCCGCAGCGAATCGAAGAGTCATCGCCGGGCAGTATCGTTCAGCAAGGACGGCAGCACCCGCTGGACGAAGCCCGCCTTCGACGACGCTCTTCTGGAGCCGATCTGCATGGCTAGCATCATCAGGTACGGAGACAAGCCCGCCAGTCTAATCTTCGCCAACCCGCACAACCTCGAGCGCGAGAAAGCCCGGCCGGGCCAAAGCCGGGATCGCAAGAACCTGACGGTGAAGCTGAGTGAGGATGACGGCAAGACATGGCCGACCAGTAAGCCGCTGGAGCCCGGCTTCAGCGGCTATTCCGACCTCGCCGTGGGGCCGGACGGCAGCATCTACTGCTTCTACGAACGCGGCAGCACCGACGGCAAAGACAACTACCGCACCGGTTCACTGTGCCTCGCGAAGTTCAACCTCGAATGGTTGAAGGCGAAATAGTTCAGCGGGCGACCCGTCGGGTCGCCTCACCGTTCAATGCACGACCCGGAACACCAGTTCCGGCACCTTCCGCCTGTGGATCGCTGTCGCAATCTCCTGACGGATCGCCTTGGCAGCCTCCTGAACGCGCAGCATCGCGTTCTCAACCGCCTGGACCGTCGGGGCACGTAGCGTCACGAGCAACCGTGACGCGTCGGGCCAGGGCTCGACCGAGATCACTTCCAGGAGCGCCAGTTTCTCATCACCGGCAATGCTGCCGAGGGCCCAGTAGAGTTCATCGCGAACCTGGGCGGCCAACTGCAGATCTTTGTGGCAGGGACGTCGCGCGGGCATGGCCATTCTCCAATGAAGTATCCCGAAACGACACGATCCCCGGATTTTGGTTCGCCCACAAGACCATCGGCCACGAATCCTTACAATATCCGAAGATCGTACCGAAATCGAAAGTCAAGGAAAAAGCGATGATCAAGCCGCGCCTGTTCACGCCCGGCCCGACCCCGGTTCCCGAAGAGACCCTGCTCGAACTGGCCAAGCCGGTGACCTATCACCGCACGGCCGAACAACGGCAGATTCTCGGCGAAGTGATGGAAGACCTGAAGTACGTCTTCCAAACGAAGAACCCCGTGATCGTGCTGACCAGTTCCGGCACCGGCGGCATGGAAGCGGCCGTTTCGAACGTGCTCGTGCCCGGCAACAAGGCGATTCTGCTGACGGCCGGCCGCTGGGGCGAACGCTGGCGCGGCATCCTCAAGGCATTCGGTATCGAGATCATCGCCGTCGAAGGGGCCTACGGCAAGGCGATCCCGCCTGCGGACCTGGAGGCGGCCCTGACGAAGCATCCCGATGCGGTGGCCGTGTTTTCGACGCTGAGCGAGACATCAACGGGCGTCGGCCATGACATTGCCGGATATGGAAAGATCGTGGCGAAGACCCCGGCCCTGCTGGTCGTCGACGCGATCAGCGGTCTCGGCGCGGCCGAATGCCGGACGGATGACTGGAACATTGATATCTGCGTCAGTGGCTCGCAAAAAGCGCTGATGATGCCGCCGGGGCTGGCGTTTGTCTCTGTCAGCGAAAAGGCCTGGAAGCGCATCGATTCCGCGAATGCGAAGTCGTTCTACTTCGACCTGAAGCGCTACAAGGCCAAGATTGCCGAGAACGATACCCCGTTCACGCCAGCCAACACGCTGATCAAGGCCCAACGCATCAGCCTGAAGCGAATCCGGGCCGAGGGGATCGAGAACCTCTGGGCAAGGCACACGCTGATGGCGACGGCTTCCCGCGCCGCCATTAAGGCGATGAACCTGGAGAACTTCGCCGAACGCCCCAACAGTGCCATGACTGTCATCACGGTCCCCACTGGCATCGACGGCAATGCCGTGCTGAGCAAGCTGGAGAAGCAGTACGGCTACAAACTCGCCAACGGCCAGGACAACATGAAGGGCAAGATCTGGCGCCTCTCCCACATGGGCTACACCGACATCTTCGATGTGCTTGGCTCCCTGTCCGCGCTGGAATTGGTCCTGCTGGAGGCTGGCCATGCGTTTGAAGCAGGTGCGGGCGTCGCCGCAGCGCAGCGCGTGTTTGCGGAAGGAGTGAAGAAGGGGTAGAATTGCGGGGAGAGAGGAATTCAGGTTTGACGAGATCGCTAATGAGTTCAGCTGAACAAGAGATTCTGAAACGGCTTGGAGTGTCCCGTGAGTCGACGGGCCGACTGAATTCGCAAGTCGCGGGAAGCCGAGGCCTACCGCGGTCTGCATGGAGTATCGGCCTCGGCGGGCGACCCGATTGATGAATTTCGGCAGTGTCCGCGGTGCAAAGTTGAAGAGAGTTTTCGAGTTCATGATACTCCGACCCGTTCTAACTCTCTTCATCGAACAATCGAATTGCCAAAGCCAGTAGCGGATCGAGAAACTGCTATTTTCAATGACCTTTTCAGCGAGGTAGTTCAATGGCAGTGAATTTCGACCTGACTATTGAGTCGCCGGCGGCCGCTTCCATTAAAGTGAGTCGTGTCGCGGCATGGGACTGGTACGATGGACCCACTGAAGGACTGTTGCAATGCGAAGATAGTATCACGACATTCTATTTCCGGATGCTTGAAGAACGTATTGCCGATAACGACGGAGACGATGTCCGAATCTACGGCCTGTATCCTTCGGAACTGGAACTGTTTAATCAGTTCGTCGCAGAAGTGGGCGCACATCATCCGCCGCGTTGGCCGGTCTGGTGGCCGATCTGGCGGTTCCCGAACGAAGAGATCGCGGCGGCCGACGATCGCCTTATGCAAAGTGTGATCGAAGACGCCGGCAAGCTGCAATGGATTGTCGCAACGAGCGATGCGTTTCAGTCGGTTCGCACGTTCCCCGTGGTTGGATGACACGTTGACGCCTTTCGAGGTTGAACAATGAACCCAGCCCTTCTTGAATCTGCGGCCGAATTGAACGAACCGGTCGATCCGAAGGACCGTTTCCCGTATGGGTGGCGCTACGTGCAGGTGCGAGGTGAAGATGGAACTGAGACACGGAAGCAAGTGCCGCTGACATTGGAGGATATTCTTCACCCCCGGGAAGAGGATTTTCGCTTGCTCAGCGAACCCCATCATGTCGATTGTCATTATCTCTTCGCGGTCTTCTCCGCGGCACTCGCGAATGTGGACAACACCCAAATCCTCAGCGATTGCCGGGTGGCATGGGACCCCGAGGGGGAATACGCCCATGGTCCCGACGTGGCCGTGTTCTTCAACGTCCGCGAGAAGCGACTGTGGAGCACGTTCAATGTCGTCGATGAGGAGACTCGCCCATCGCCGATCGTCGAAGTGACGTCGCCTTCGACACGTTCGACTGATCTGCTCAACAAGGTACGGGAATACGCCGAACAGCGGGTGCCGCACTTCGTGATCGCGGACGCAAAGGAACGCCAGGATATTCGAAAGCTCGCCCTGATCGATTATCACCTGACCGACCGGGGCGAGTATGTCCGTCGGCCGCTCCTGGAGAATGGCCGTATCTGGCTGCCGGAAGTGGTCCTGTATCTCGGCACGGAGGACGGTAAGGTCGTCTGCTACGACCGGGACGGAACCCGCAGGGGAACATACGTCGAAGTAGATCAAGCCCGCATCGAAGCGGAGGAATCAGCGGCGGACCAGGCGCTCGCGCGGGCCAAAGCTGAACGGGTGGCACGTCTGGCAACTCGCAAGCGAGCCGAAGCGGAAGCCAAGGCCAGTGAAGCGGAAGCCAAGGCCAGCGAAGCAGAAGCCAGGGCCAGCGAAGCGGTGAATGCAGCGGCAGCCGAACGGGCCGCACGCGAAGCGCTGGAGGCCCGGCTTCGCGAACTGGAAAGCTTCACCAAAACCGCGAAGGATCCTTCGTGACAATTATCCGTGAAGCCGCGATACGAAGCATCAAGGTCGCCCGGCCGCTTTGCGTCACACCGCGGCTACGCAGCATTTCCCTAAGTCATTCGTTCCGACTCTCCGAAAGCGAAGTATCATGCCGCGTGTTCTGATTTGTGACAAGCTGGAAGCCGCCGGGATCGAACTGCTGAAAAAGGCAGGCATCGAGGTCGACAATCGGCCGGGGCTCAAGGGGGCCGAGCTGGCCGACGCCCTGCACGCTGCGGATGCGGCCATCGTGCGCAGTGGCACAACGATAACCGCTGAGTTGCTCGAATCACCGGGCAAGCTGCGCGCAGTCGCCCGGGCGGGTGTCGGTGTCGACAACATCGACGTGCCCGCGGCCACGCGCAAGGGCGTCGTCGTCATGAACACGCCGGGCGGCAATACCATCTCGGCGGCGGAACACACGATCGCGCTGATGATGAGCCTGGCCCGGCACATCCCCGTGGCCGACGCCGGCATGAAGGCCGGCAAGTGGGACCGCGGCAAGTACATCGGTGCGCAAGTGTCCGGCAAGACGCTCGGCGTCATCGGCCTCGGGCGCATCGGCCGGGAGGTCGCTCGCCGGGCTGTCGGCCTCGACATGAAAGTCGTCGGCTACGACCCGTTCCTGACGCCGGACCGGGCGGCGCAGTTGGGCATCAACGCATTCTCGAATCTGGACGAGTTACTGCCTCACTGTGACTTCCTGACGATCCATGTGCCAATGACGGATGAAACCAAGGGGATGATCGGCGAGCGTGCGATGAGCCTCCTTCCCAAAGGCGCTCGCCTGCTGAACGTCGCGCGCGGCGGCATCATTGATGAAGAGGCGCTGGTGGCCGCGCTGAAGTCGGGCAGGGTGGCCGGCGCTGCACTTGACGTGTTCGTGCAGGAACCGCCCGCGGCCGATTCGCCGTTACTGACGGCCCCGAACATCGTGCTGACGCCGCATCTGGGAGCCTCCACTGTGGAAGCTCAGGAAGCAGTCGCGCTGGAAGCCGCCCAACTGCTGATCGACTATCTGACACGCGGCGTCGTGCAGTGCGCGGTCAACATGGCCGCGTTCAACCGTAAAGAACTTGACGAGATGCGGCACTACGTCGACCTTGCTCGTCGGCTCGGCATGCTGCAGGCAAATATGGCTTCGGGCCCGATCGTCAAAGCGGAACTGACTTACCGCGGCGAACTGGCGAAGAAGGGCACCAAGCTGCTGACGGCGGCATTCGCTGCCGGGCTGCTGGAATCGCGACTTACCGAATCGGTGAACCTCATCAACGCGGAGTTACTGGCGCGCGAACGCGGCATCGAGATTGTCGAGTCGGCTCAGCCGAACAAGGGCGACTTCTCGAACCTGATGCAGACGGAAGTCTTCTCCGGCAGCAAGTCGCTGGTCGCCTCGGGCACGCTGTTCGGCAAGGAGTACCTGCGGTTAGTACAGCTCGGGCCGTACCGCATCGAGAGTTATCTCGACGGAGTGCTGCTGGCATTCACGCATCATGACGTGCCGGGCCTGATCGGCTACATCGGCACGGTGTTCGGCAAGCACAACGTCAACATCGCGTCGATGAACGTGGGCCGACAGATGCCCGGCGGCGAAGCAATCGCCGTACTGAACCTCGATAACCCGCCGCCCGAAGAGGCACTGAAGGAAGTGAAGAACCACGAGAAGATTTACAACATCAACGTGGTGAAACTTCCGCCACTGGGCGAAATGCCGGTGTGGTTCGGGTGAGTAGATGAATTTATTGATCAAATCGGACGCTCAAGAAACCGCATCTATACCACCCGGTTGCCGCAGCATTTTCTGACGACGGCCAACGATCGCCGCGCTTACGAACGCTACCAGCAATAAACAGATGGAAGAAGGCTCCGGCGTTTCAATGAGTTCATTTGACCAGCCCCATTCGATGCCGTTGTAGAACGTGATGTCGCCTTCTTGATTTACATCGGGACCAGTCACAAGGTAGAGCCATGCACGGAAATCAGACTTCCGCAATTGACCGTCCACCTTCGGGTAATCGTAGAACTGCGTTGAGTCGGCCAATCCGCCTCGAGTGCGGATGAATGCATCATAATAGGTAGCCGTGCATTCTCTGCGCATGGCGAAGCACCCCGAGAGACTCGGTTTGCGCATGCGGGCTTTTTGAAGTGGGCGTTCGCCACGGCGAGGGGCGGCGAGTGGAGTTAGCCGTCCGGCGCGGGGAAGACTTGATCGGGGACCGATGTTGTCGGCTTCGGCAGCTTCATTTTAGTCAGCAGGCGGGTGAAGCAACTGCAGCCCGTTTGCCACCACCGGTT
>Ga0105048_10001867_pt1 | contig 34074 bp, 34 predicted proteins | sample MAT05_FD_78382 | JGI IMG/M metagenome (GOLD analysis project Ga0105048, IMG submission 78382) | Freshwater microbial communities from Lake Fryxell liftoff mats and glacier meltwater in Antarctica - MAT-05 | ecosystem: Environmental > Aquatic > Freshwater > Ice > Liftoff microbial mat | place... | reverse complement strand
TGGGCAGCGCCCATCAGACTCGCAGGTTTTGTCGCATTGGCCACATGTGCGCGAGTGGCGCGAGCCCTTGCGCCATGCGGCTGTCAGCCAATCATTCGATCAGTCATGCTTGATATTTTGCAATGGCTCAAGGCTCATTGGTCGGCTCCAGCGGGCGCCTCAGCAGCGCCTCTTCATGCATCGGCTGCGGCACGTCACGCGGATAGATGCAGTTTGACCCCGGAATCAGCAGTTTTGACACGCCGTTTTGGAAGGCAACATCGATGACGTTGGCCTACATCATCAGGTTTTACTAGATGAAATCCGCTGGATAGGCGTTGTTGGCATGCCTACCTCCCACTTTGGCCGCAGCCAGGTGGGCCCGGGTCGGCTTCTCATGCCATTTTCAGATCGCCAGGAGCTTAGACGCGAAGCCGCAGACAGTGCAGACGCACGGCAAGGCGAAGCAACAACAGATCCTATTGATATGGAAACGGAACCAGTCGCAAAGAAATGGTGCACGGCGGCCTGGTTGGTCAGGTCCAGCCCGGCAATACAGATGGCGGGAGCAAGGATGATGTCAACCAGATTGTTGATAAAATAAGGCTCTAGCCCAATAAAGATAAGCGCTAGTAGCTATTATTTTTGAAGTGAATTGGCAGCCGTAGGCCCCACTTCGGTTTTCAGCAATTCAATCTCGCGCATCAGGCTGTCAAACTCGGCCAGCTTGCGCGCCAGAAAACGCACGGTCATGCCTGTCTTGGCAGCCTGCCAGCTTGTTGGGGCTTTTGCTGAAACGCGCCATCTTGATCAGGCCTGTGTTCAGAAAGGCTTTCACACAGTAGTTGGCTTTACCCAGACTCACGCCCAGCGCCTCGGCCGGTTCACGCTGGCTTCAGCGCGGGTTGGCCTCCAGCAGGTGCAAGACCTTGAGGTGGTTGTCCAGCGCAATGGGATTTGCGGCCACGGGGGCGGCTGTGGCATCAGCGAAAAAGGGGAGCATTTGATCTATGTTCATCGGGTGAACATAGACACGCACATGGCCAAATTTTGGGGCTGCCAGGGGCCGCTATTTCCGCCAACCCAACGCCGCAGCTAGCCGAATTTGTTTTTCGGCCAGCGCCGGGTCTTGCGCGGCGTTGCGCCACGCGTTGCGCATGAACACCCACAGCAGCAACATAAAGCCGCCCGCCAGAGCGGCCCCGATGGCGATCAGGGCCTTTTTGTTGGATGCTGGCTCGGTGGGCAGGGTGGGCGGCTGCTTGACCACATCGCGGCTCAAGCCTTCAAGCTCTCGCGGAATGCTCAGCACTTCGTTCAAATAGCGCGCCTGCAACTCACCCAAGGCCACCAGCGTGGTGCCGGCCTCGCCACGGGTTTGTGGCTGGCTGAGGTAGCTGCCACCGCCGGCATCCAGGCGCGTGATCAGTCGCGTGACGGCCTCCAGGGAGGCGTTAGCGTAGCTCAAGCGCTTTTCAAGGTCTGCACGGTATTTTTCACCGGGTACCGTGCTCTTGAGCCAAGTGTCAATCACCGCATTGGCCAGTGCCTGAGCATTCTGCGAAGTTGGTGCCGTGACATCTAGACGCAGCAAATTGTCTTTGCCCACCACAGGTTTGATTTGGCCGGCCACCCGCAGGCGCGCCACCTGCAATGATTCACCCTCAGTCAATTGCAAAGACGCAATCACCGGGTCGAGTACCAGGGGCGACACGAGCATTGCCGCCGCTTGTTGCGGCGTTGGCGTTGGCGTTGGCGTTGGCGTTGGCGTTGGCGTTGGCAATGCCAGTATGGCTTGACTGGTGTACTTCTGCGGCAACAGATAGGCCCCACCCAGCGCCAACACCCCAATCAGCAGTGGCCCCAAAATCAGCAGCTTGAGGTTGTCCGCCACCACCAACAACAAGTCCAGCAGACTGATTTCATCAGCGGCTTCATCGACAACTTCATTCATTCGTAAGGCTCCCATATCAGAGCCGCGAGTTTAGCTGCTGTTAAAAATGAATTCCCTGCATCATCTGCTGCAGCGCCACCGCCTCGGCAGACAGTTTTTGCTTGGGTGGCTTGTCCCCAGGTTTGGCCCCCTTTGCAGCGGTCGAATCCGCAAACATTCTGAACGTGGTGTTCATGGTGATCTGCGCCACGCGTGGCACCAGCGCATGCAGCAGCTGGCCAAAAATGCCCAGCCGGGTGGCGATGCGCACCGGCTTGAAGATGCAGGCCTGCGCAATCATGTCGGCGGCTTCTTTGGGGCTGAGCGTGGGCACGTTGTTGTAAAGCCCGGTGGGCGCAATCATGGGGGTGCGCACCAGCGGCATGTTGATGGTGGTGAAGCTGATGCCCTGGTCGGCAAATTCGCTGCTGGCACAGCGCGTCCAGGCGTCCAGCGCGGCTTTGCTGGCCACATAGGCACTGAAACGTGGTGCGTTGGTCAGCACACCGATTGAGCTGATGTTGACCACATGGCCCTTGTGCTTGGCGACCATACCGGGCAAAAAGCCCATGGTGACGCGCAGGCTGCCAAAGTAGTTGAGCTGCATGGTGCGCTCGTAGTCGTGAAAGCGGTCGTAGCTGGACTCGATGGCGCGGCGTATGGAGCGCCCGGCGTTGTTGACAAGGAAGTCCACGCCGCCATGTTCTTGCGTCACCCGCTGCACAAAGGCTTCACAGGCTTGCTGGTCGGCAATGTCCACCGCGTAGGCGATGAAGCAGTAACCCTTTGCATTGGCTTCGGCGCAGGCGGCGTCGAGCTTGTCTTGATCTCGACCGCAGATCAAAGTAATAGCACCCGCCTCAGCAAACTTGTGGGCTGCAGCCAATCCAATACCTGAACTACCACCAGTGATCAGCACCACCTTGCCAGCCACCGTGCCTTTCAGGGTGTGGTCAATGTGCAACGCGGGGTCGAGGTGGCGCTCCCAGTAGTCCCACAGCCGCCAGGCATAGTCTTTGAGGTTGGGGCAGTGCACACCGCTGCCTTTGAGCGCTGCCAGCGTTTCGCGGCAGTCAAAACGCGTGGGGTAGTTGACAAACGTGAGCATGTCTTGCGGCAGGCCCAGGTCGGTCAGGATGGCGTTGCGCACCCGGCGCACTGGTGCCAGCGCCATCAGGCCTTTGGTTACGCTGCGCGGAATAAAGCCGAGCAGGGCCGCATTGACAAACAGGTTCATCTTGGGCGCGTGCGCCGCTTTGCTGAAAATGTCCAGCACATCACCTACGCGGTAGCCCACCGGGTCCACCAGGTGGTAGCACTTGCTGGTGATGTCTTTCTGGTGGCTGATAACGGCGAGCGCATCCACCACAAAGTCCACCGGCACGATGTTGATGCGCCCGCCTTCCAGGCCAATGGAGGGCATCCACGGGGGCAGCAGCTGGCGCATGCGCTGAATTAGCTTGAAGAAGTAATACGGCCCGTCAATCTTGTCCATCTCGCCGGTTTGGCTGTCGCCCACCACCATTGCCGGGCGGTAGACCGACCAGGGCAGTTTGCATTCCTGGCGAACAATTTTTTCGCTTTCATGCTTGGTCATGAAATACGGGTGTTGGTAGTTTTCAGCCTCGGCAAACATGTCTTCGCGGAACACGCCTTCATACAAACCCGCCGCCGCAATCGAGGACACATGGTGAAAGTGCCCGGCCTGCAACGCCTGGGCCAGTTGCACCGTGTTGCGTGTGCCATCAATGTTCACTGCGATTTGTTGCTCAGCTTCGGCACCCAGGTCGTAGATGGCGGCCAGATGGTAAAAATGGTCAATCTGGCCGTTGAGATGCTTCAAGTCGCTGCTGGAGACGCCCAGTTTGGGGGTCGTCAAATCGCCGACCACCGGTACCAGCCGGGCGGCGCTGGCGTTGCAAAACTCACGCAGCGCTTTCACCTTGTCGCTGCTGCCGGGGCGAACCAGGCAGTACACCACCGCACCCTTGCGCTGCAGCAGCTTCTTCACCAACCGCTTGCCGATAAACCCGGTTGCACCTGTCACAAAATAACGCATATCTGTCTCCCGAAGAAGCCAGCATTTTTGTCTACAAAGCAGGCCTGAGGCTTCAGCATAAACCCGCGTGCCAGGCGCTATTGCGGCCGTTTTCTAGTCAGCGGCACCTACACCTTACGCCCTTTGAGCCCTAAAGTTGCAGCCCATGCACGGCGAACCCCTTCCCTGCAGCCTGTTCAGTGCTTCGTTTACTTCCTCTTTACTGGAGAACATCATGGTCACCAAACTCACCAAACCTACCAAAGTCACTCCCGTCAAAAAACCTGCCACTGGCAAAAAGTCTGCCCCTGGCAAAAAAGCCACGGCCAGAAGTGCGGGCAGCCCACTCGGCAGTTCGGTGAAAGACTCCGCCCAACAGATCTGGCAAGCCGGCCTGGGTGCCTTTACCAAAGCTCAGACCGAGGGCACCAAGGCATTTGAGGCCTTGGTAAAAGAAGGCGTGAGCTTCCAGCGCAAAACCCAATCGGCTGCGGAAGACAGAATCAACGAAGCCACACAAAAGATGACCAACATGGCCACCGACATTTCCAGCAAGGCTTCCGGTCAGTGGGACAAGTTGGAAAGCATTTTTGAAGACCGTGTGGCCAAAGTGCTCAACAAGATGGGCGTGCCGTCTGCCAAAGACATCAATGCGCTGATTGCCCGCATTGACGCCCTCAACGCCAGCGTGCAAAAGCTCAGCCCGGCCAAAACCTCAGCCAAGAGCACGGCTAAGCCCGCTGTCAAAGCAGCAGCAAAAAAGGCCGCCCCGCGCAAAACAGCCGCCCCGGTGGTCTCAGAAGTGCCCGCCGCTCAGGTAAACCCTGACGCGGCATAGCACGACCGGTCGTAAACTGGCGACCCATGAAACGCGCCCAGCCCCACACGCCCCGAATCGCCTTGGCGCTGGCAGGTGGTGGTCCGCTGGGGGCCATTTACGAGATTGGTGCCCTGTGTGCGCTGCAAGAGTCGCTGACCGGTATTGACTTCAACCGCCTACAGCACTATGTGGGCGTGTCGGCGGGTGGCTTCATCGCTGCCGGCCTGGCCAACGGCATCACACCGATGCAGTTGTTTGCGTTGTTCATTGAAGACCGCAAGCGCCAAACCGAGGCTTTTGATCCGGCTTGGTTGCTCAAACCGGCGTTTTCGGAATTTTTTTCGCGCTCGCTGTTGTTACCTGAATTGCTGTTCAAAGGCGCCTGGCACAGCACGCTGGGGCGCAAGTCACTCATGCGCGCGATGGAGCGCATGAGCCCAAGCTTGCCCACCGGCATTTTTTCCAACGCACAGATTGATGTGGAACTGACCAAGCTGTTCTCGCGCCCCGGGCGCAGCAATGACTTTCGCAAGCTCAAAAGTCGCCTGACACTGGTGGCCACGCATCTGGACAGCAGCACCGCTGTGGCCTTTGGCCGCACCGGCTGGGACCATATTCCCATCTCCAAGGCGGTGCAGGCCAGCGCCGCCCTGCCAGGTTTGTTTCCGCCGGTGGAGATTGAAGGTCAGCATTTTGTGGACGGCGCCTTGATCAAAACCATGCACGCCTCGATTGCTCTGGACGAGGGGGTGGACTTGATGCTGTGCCTGAACCCGCTGGTGCCGTTTGATGCCTCGGCACGGGCGCCGGCCACCGAGTCTGCCACGCCCTGGGCCGCGCCAGTGCCGATTCCACACATCGCTGACGGTGGCCTGCCTGCGGTGTTGAGCCAGACGTTTCGCTCGCTCATCCACTCCAGGTTGCTGCTGGGCCTCAAGAGTTACGAGCAGGCCTACCCCAACACCGACATCGTGCTGATCGAGCCCAACCGCCGCGACCCCGAGCTGTACCTGGCCAACACCTTCAGCTACAGCCAACGCCGCCACCTGGCCGAGCACGCGTACCAGCAAACACGCCAGTTGTTACGCTCGCGCCAGACCAACCTGGCGGCCAAGCTGAGCTACCACGGCATCAGCCTGAACCAGGCGGTGCTGAACGACGAACACCGCCACCTGTGCGCACCCCCGCGCCCAGCCGCCCGCACGGGCCGCGCACTGACCAAGCTGCACAACCTGATGGACAACCTGCAGCAAGTGGTGACCAGCACCGAACACCAAGGCAAGGTCACATGGTGAAAAAGGCGCCGCGGCGCACCGCTGAGCGCATTCTGGAAGTCACATTGGTGCTGTTTAATCGCTTTGGCGAGCCCAATGTGTCGACCACGCTGATCTCTGCCGAACTCAACATCAGTCCCGGCAACCTGTACTACCACTATCCCGCCAAAGACGAGCTGATCAACGCGCTGTTTGACCGCTTTGAGCACGCCCTGACTGACCTGCTGAACGCTGGCGACGATGTGCGCAACGTCGAAGACGCCTGGTTTTTCATGCACACACTGTTCGAACTGATCTGGGAGTACCGTTTTTTGTACCGCGACCTCAACGACCTGCTGAGCAAAAACCGACGCCTGGAAACCCACTTTCAAAGCATCCTGAAGAACAAAACCCGCGCCACCCGCGCCGTGCTGGACGGCATGCGCCGTAGTGGTGCGCTACAAATCGACTCGCGCGAAATCGATGTCACCGCCACCAGCATGGTGGTGGTGCTGACCTACTGGCTGAGTTTTGAATACGTGCGCGACCCGCGCAACGCGCTCGAACCCGCCAACGCCCAGGCCGCCCTGATGCGCGGCGCGCAACACGTATTGAACCTGATGGCCCCCTATCTGGAAAGCGATCAGAGAGCGCATTTGCTTAAACTGTCGGATGCCTACAATAAGGAATAGCAACAAAGATAAGGCTCGAGGAGACCGACATGGCCACATGGACCGTTTTTCCCTTCACAGGTGACTACCGCTTTGACGCCGCCAGCGTCAAAAAAAAATGGGCCAGACTACACGCTGGTGACCTGGAGCCACTGCCCCAGGACCCAGCTGTGCTGCAGGCCTGGGTGTATTTTCACAACGGCGATTTTCAGAAAGCCGCCAGTGTGGGTCAAAGCCTGGGCGTTGCAGGCACCTGCGTGGCCAGCAAAGCCACCTGCGTATATGCCACCTACCTTGAAAAGCACGAAACACACCGTCTGGACCTGTTTCTGTCGGTAGCCGATCACGCCAGCAACCTGACCGACAAAAACCCCGGCAACCTCAACGGGCGCTACTGGCGCGCCTACGCGCTGGGCCGCTACAGCCAGGGCATCAGTGTGGCCAAGGCGCTGGCGCGGGGATTGGGCACCAAGGTCAAGACCGACCTGGAGTACGTGATTCGCCATGCGCCACAGCACGCTGATGCCCATGTGGCACTCGGCAGCTTTCACGCCGAGGTGATTGACAAGGTGGGCTCGCTGATCGGGGCCATGGCCTACGGTGCCAACAAGGACATTGGCCTGAACCTGTTTGAGCGGGCGCTGAAACTCCACAATGCTTCGTCTTACGGCCTGCTGGAATACGCGCACGCCATGCTGATGCTCGGCGGCGATGACATGATGGACGAAGCCAACCTGTTGTACCAGCGTGCCGCACAAACCAAGCCAATGGACGCCGCCGAACGGCTGGACGTGGAGATGGCCAAAGCCCAGCTTAATGACTGAAATTGGCCTCTAGCCCTTATAGGTAAAGCGCATATAGCTATTTTTAATGTAGCTTATCTTCACCCCAGGGCAACATTAGCGTCAGCAGCTTGAGCTTCTCAAACTCGGGTTCAAACTGGTCAATGATGGCCTGCGGATCCGGGCACAGGGTGCTGTCGCTGATGATGCCAAACTGCACACCCCCGCCATAACTCAGGATCGACACGCCCAAACCCACCGAGCCCGACTGTGGCACCCAGAACAGCGCCTGCTCCAGCGTGGCACCGCAAAAGCGCAGCTTCTCGCGCGGGCCCGGCACATTGGTCATCACCGCGGTGGTTTTTTTGGAGAACAGGCTGAGCATGGCGTCCTGCACCGGCTTGACCAGAACGCCCGCAACCGCCAGCAGCCCAAACGCCAGCAGCGGCTGCAGGCTGCCCTTGAGATCGCTCATGCGCCGACGCACCTCAAACACCCGCTCAATCGGGTTGTCCAGCCCGATCGGCAGCACCACCGGCGCCAGGCCAAATTTGTTGCCCAGCTTGTAGGCCTCGGTCATGGGTCGCAGGTTCACCGGCACCATGGCGCGGATTTGCTGGTCAGACACATCGTCACCAAAGTTTTTCAGATACTGGCCCATGGCACCGGCCACGCAAGACAGCAGCACATCGTTGATGGAGCAATGCAGCGCCTTGCTCACCGCGCGCACCTCGTCCAGTGCAATGGGCTGGCACCAGGCCACGCGCTTGGAATGGCCGGGCAGACCTTTGAGACGGGTCGGCGAGTCGTCTGCCATCAACACCAGTGCCGCACCGTCACGCAGCACCTGACAGGCCAGGCGCGCCGCCTCTGACGAGCCCTCGATGCTCTTGCTCAGGCCCAACGCCAGCCATTTTTCCAACACATGACGCGGGTCAGCCACGGCCTTAAAGGCCTGCGCAGCGCCGCCGCCAGCGGCTTCCAACGCCTTCACGGCAGCCACCGCCAGGGGCTCGATCAGCGCGTGGCTCATCCATTCTTCAGCCGCTTCGAGCCCATGCAGGGGTTCAGGCCGGGGCGCGCGTTTGGGTGGGTCCATGCCACCGTCCACCATCGACTGGATCACCGAGAGCAGCGCCAGGCCATCGGCAATGCAGTGGTGAATGCGCACAATCAGCACCGAGCCGCCGTCAAAGTGTTCAATCAGCCGGTACTCCCACAGCGGGTAGCGCCGGTCCAGTGGCTGCATGGCCAGCTCTGCCAGACGCGCTTGCAGGGCTTGCAGGGCTTGCAGGGCTTGCATCGGGTGCTTTTTGCTGGACGGCGGGAGTTTTTCAAGGCGCACATGACGGTTGATGTCAAAGTGGGGGTCGGTCACCCAACTAGCACCGGTCGCGTCCATCTGCACACGCTGCGAAAACCGGGGGTATTTCAATAAGCGCTCGGCCAGGCGGTCGCGCACATCAGCGAAGTGCACCGCAGGCTTGAGGATCCAGACCCCCATGATCATCATCAGGTTGCTCGGGCTATCCATGCGCAGCCAGGCCGTATCGACCTTGCTCATGCGCTCAACAATGCGGGGAAGGGAGGGGCTTGTCACGATGGCGGGAGGGTATTGGAGGGCGACCCCTATTCTGGCGGCAAATCGCCCCTTAGACTAGTCTGGTTTTACCGCGTTTTGTCTCTTTTAACCCCCATCGGAAGCTTGCCTCATGCCCAATCTGCAAAAGAAATTTGACGCCGCCGTGGCCCACTCCAAAAACCTGAGTGAACGCCCCGACAACATGACCCTGCTGAAACTCTACGCGCTGTACAAGCAGGCCAGTGCGGGCGACAACACCGAGAAAAAACCCGGCTTCACCGACATGGTGGGCCGTGCCAAATGGGACGCCTGGAATCTGCTCAAAGGCACTGCCAGCCAGGACGCCATGCAGCAGTACATCGACCAGGTTGACTCACTCAGCTGATTTGGGCTTTTTGCGGCTGGCGCGCTTCGGGCTCGGCGCGGCCAGCAAGGCGTCGAGGTTGCTCACAATCTCGGCTTCGATGCGGCTTTGAAAGGCCCCCAGCAGAAAACCCAGCCGCGCCCTCAGCTCAAAGCGCGTGGCGTCCACGTCCAGCGTGCCTTTGACGCCAGAGCGCGAAAAGCTCACTTCATCCACACCATCGCCCTCGACATAGCTGCAGGCCATGCCGAACTCGGTCTCGGCCTGCTTAGCCCATTTGAAGGCAATCTTGCGGGCCTGTGCCAAGCCTAAGGTGTGCTCGCGAAAAATATGTAATTCAGCCATGGTGTCTCAAAGTGAGTGGAACGGGTTGCCCGATGTGGCGAGCGGCCGGGCGCCTGCGGAGTTGCCTGGCGTGCTGCTTGGCGTGTTGCCGCGCAATGCCTGAAGCTGCTGCATGCGCGCGGGCTCGGGTTGTTGGGCGAGTTGTTTAACGGCTTCAAAAAAATGTGGCCAGTCGCGCCCGGCGCGTTCAAACAAGGCTTCAAACGCGGGCACCAGATCGTCATAGGCTGCTTGCGCGCCAAAAGTCGCGTTGTTGGCCTGGGCCACCCAGGCGTCATAACCGTTGTAGCCGCCCCAGCTTTGCTTGAGCGCGGCATAGTTTGTTTTGAAGTCTTGCATGACTTTGTTTTTCATAGCTGTTCGCGCTTGATTATCAAGGGCTAGAGGACTATTTTGCTCATAAATATCTGTCAGGCTCTGGCGCGTGTTGCGGGTCAGCGCGCGGAACTGCTGGCGGCGCTGATCGTAGGCGGCAAAGATTTTGCGCGCCTCTGGCGAGGCTTGGGTGGCCAGCCAGCGCGCGCCGCCCAGGCGCTCCACAGCGGTGGCAAAAGACTCGTTGAATGGGGTGTCGCCCGCCACATACAGCACCTGGTGCGCCAGCTCGTGAAACATCAGCCGCGCCAGCTCACCGTCGGGCAAAGTGACAAAAGTGTTCAATAGCGGGTCGCCCCCCAACCAGTTCATCCAGCCCAGCGTGGAGTACGCCGGTACGCCGTACACACTGGCTTCCAGCCCTTGCGTGCGCAGCTCGGCAGCTAGCGCCTGGGCGTCTGCCTCGGCAAAATAGCCCCGATAACCGACGCAGCCCACCACCGGGAAACACCACTTTTTGAGCTCCAGCGACAACACCGGCGCTGCCACCACATTCCACACCACATAGCGACGCTGCAGATCGGCAAACCGCTGGTAGCTGGCGTTGTCGGGCAGGTGCAGCTCGGTCACCGAGAAACGCCGCAGCTCTTGAGCCAGCCTCAGGCGCGCGCGCAAGGGCTCGGCGGTGTGGGCGTCTGTCAGCCAGTCGTCCACCGGACGCGCCGCCACCATCAGTTTGAGGTGCCCGCGCACCGACTGGGTGTAATAACCAGTGTCGGCACAGCCGGCCAGCAACAGTCCTACCCAAAGACAAAGCAGCCGGGCGCCCCAACCCATCAAGCCATCCCGAAGCGAGGCCACGCTGCCACAAAAAGGACTACCATGGTCATCAGTCAAATCAATTAACACACTAGGAGGCACCATGCTCTATAAGTTCAAATCCAAAGCCGCCGGGGATGTGATTATGTTGCAACCCAACGGCCAGCATGTGCTGGAAATCATTGGCAAACACAGCGCCGCAGAGCCCAGTCTTCAAGGCATCTTGCTGCCTGAGCAGATGCCACAGGCCCTGGCCGCTCTGAGCTCAGCCATTGCCCATGAGGAAGTGGCACGCGCGGCCGCTTTGGAGCAGGCCAAGGCCGACAACGCACCAGCGCCTCGCTTTGAAGTGGTCAGCCTGCACCAGCGCGCGGTGCCATTCATGGACATGATTCGCGAATGCCTGAAGGCCAAAGAGGCCATCACCTGGGGCGTATAGTCGCCAGCGGCTACTTGTAGCTGCGGGCGTCTTCAATCACCTTGCCGTCATTGGGCAAGGCACCTGGTGCCAGCACCTCGACCTGGCCGCGCAGCTTGGTCACATCGCGAATCGCCTCCAGCAGCTTGGCGCTCAGACCATCCGGGCCGCTACAGGCGGTTTCTACCTTAAGGGTCATGACGTCGTTGGCCATCTCGCCGGAAACCACCAGCCGCGCGCGCATCACCTCGGGAAAGCGTTTGGCGATCTGGTCCACCTGACTGGGGTGCACAAACATGCCGCGGATTTTGGTGGTCTGGTCGGCGCGGCCCATCCAGCCCTTGATGCGGGTGTTGGTGCGCCCGGTCGGGCAGGCGCCCGGCAGCACGGCTGACAAATCGCCGGTGCCAAAGCGGATCAGCGGGTAGGTCGGGTTCAGGGTGGTCACCACCACCTCTCCGACCTCGCCCTCAGCCACCGGGTCGCCCGTGCCGGGGCGAACAATTTCCAACAGCACACCTTCGTCCACCACCAGGCCCTCGCGTGCTGCCGTCTCAAAAGCAATCGAGCCCACATCGGCGGTGGCATAGCACTGGTAACCCGCTACGCCATGCGCGCTGAACCAGTCACGTAAGCTGGGTGGGTAGGCTTCGCCGCCAAACATGGCCTTGGTCACGCTGGGCAAAGCCACGCCCATGTCAAGCGCTTTTTCCAGGATGATTTTCAGAAAACTCGGGGTGCCAATGTAGCCTGCGGGCTGTAACTCGGCCATGGCTTGCACTTGCTGCTCGGTCTGGCCGGTGCCGCCAGCGAACACGGTGCAGCCCAGCGCATGCGCGCCGGTTTCCATCATCGACCCAGCCGGCACAAAGTGGTAGCTGAAGCTGTTGTGAATCAGGTCGCCTGGCCGAAAACCTGCCGCAAAGATGGCCCGCGCCATGCGCCAGTAGTCGCGTGCCGTGCCTTCTGGCTCATAGATCGGGCCGGGGCTGGCAAACACGCGGGGCATATGGCTGCCAAAGGCCGCTGCGCTGAAACCGCCAAAGACACTGCCACCGCGCTGGCGGCTGGCCAGTTGGAGCTCAAGCAACGCATGTTTGCGCGTCACCGGCAGTTGGGCCAGTGCTGTACGGCTGGTTATCGCGGCCGGATTCACGTCTTTGAGAATATCTGCCAAGGCGGGCGAGGCCAGCTTGGCGTGCGCCAGTTGCAGCGGCAGGGCCTTGAGCAAATGACCTTCGCGCGCCTCAGGGGTGCGAGTTTCCAGTTCGTCGTAAAAAGCTGTCATTATTGACCTTTTAGGGCTCTAGCCCTTATATCTATTGGTTAGGTAGCTTCTTTTAATATAGCGATCAAGATACTGCGATTAGGCCAACCAGCGCTTGCGGCGCTTGTAGCTTTTAACGTCCTTGAAGCTCTTGCGCTCGCCGCCACCCATGCCGAGGTAAAACTCTTTCACGTCTTCGTTGCTGGCCAGATCGGCGGCGGCACCGTCCATCACCACCCGGCCACTTTCCATGATGTAGCCGTAGTCGGCATAACGCAGGGCCATGTTGGTGTTTTGTTCGGCCAGCAAGAAGGTGACCTTTTCACGCGTATTCAAGTCTTTGACGATGTTGAACACCTCTTCGACGATCTGCGGGGCCAGGCCCATGGAGGGCTCATCAAGCAGCACCATGCTGGGGTTGGTCATGAGCGCACGGCCAATGGCGCACATCTGCTGCTCGCCGCCCGAGGTGTAGGCCGCCTGGCTGGTGCGCCGGGTTTTCAGGCGCGGGAAATAGGTGTAGACCTTGTCCAGATTGGCGGCGATTTCGCCCTTGTCTTTGCGGGTGTAGCTGCCTGTGAGCAGGTTTTCCTCGATGGTCAGGTGGGCGAAGCAGTGGCGGCCCTCCATGACCTGAACCACGCCACGGTTCACCAGATCGGCAGGCGACAAATTCTCAATGCGTTCACCACGCAGCTCAATGCTGCCCTTGGTGACCTCGCCGCGCTCGCCCTGCAGCAGGTTCGAGATGGCGCGCAGGGTGGTGGTTTTGCCCGCACCGTTGCCGCCCAGAATGGCCACGATCTTGCCTTGGGGTACGTTCAATGACACGCCTTTCAAGACCAGAATCACGTGGTTGTAGATGACTTCAATGCCGTTGACGTTGAGAACGATGTTTGTAGGTTCCATAAATCCGCCTTGTTAACCAAATGAAAGAACCGGAAAACGACTCTTTCATCTGGTGGCTCCGAAGAACCACTAGCGTTGCGGCGAGCGCAGCGAGCCACCCCGCCAGAAACACCGACAGAGTCGGCTTCGCCGGGCTACTGGTGCTTCCCCCCTGCAAGGGGGCAAGCCGGGGGTGTGCCAATATTTAGCTCTGGCAATCTGCCGAGGTGCGCGGGGTGAGCTTTTTCTCGGCCGCGTACTTGGCAGCGGTGGCCTTGACAAGCGGCTTGATGATCTGCTCGTCAGCCTGCAGCCAGTCCGAGGTGAACTTCCAGGCGGCGCCATCCCAGGTGTGGATACGTGCCCAGGCCGAGCCCATGTGGTCAAAACACGAGGTGCTGACCGGGCGCATGACACCGGCAAAACCCAGCGCGTCAAGCTTGGCCTGCGTCAGGTCCAGGTTTTCCAGGCCCCAGCGAATCTGCTCACCGGTCATGACCTTGCCCTTGCCAAAACGCTCCTGCGCGGAACGCACACCTTCAATGCCCAGCATGGCGCTCATGGCCCCGCGCATGTACAGCACCTGGCCCACTTCTTCCTTGGGACCAGTTCCCTGGCCCTTGCCGTGCACCATGGCCAGCACGTCTTTCACCAGCTTTGACTGCGGCTCGGCGCCGTGCTGCATGGTCACCGCGTTGTAGCCCTTGGCGCCTTCAGCCACGTCTTTCACGTCTGGCTCGGCACCCGCCCACCACACACCGTACATCTTTTCACGCGGGTAGCCGGTGGCTTGGGCTTCCTTGATGGCGGTGGAGTTCATCACGCCCCAGCCCCACAGCACAACATAAGCTGGGCGGGCCTGACGCACCTGCAGCCAGGTGGCTTTTTGCTCCACACCCGGGGCCGTGACCGGCAACAGTTGCAGCTCGAAGCCGTGCATCTTGGCGCGCTCTTGCAGCAGCGGGATGGGTTCTTTGCCAAACGGGCTGTCGTGGTAAACCAGCGCAATCTTCTTGCCTTTGAGCTTGTCGAAACCGCCCTCTTTCTTGGCGATGGCTTGCAAAATAGCGTCGGCTGCCACCCAGTATGTGCCAGCGATGGGGAAGTTCCACTTGAAGACAGAGCCGTCCGAGCTTTCGCTGCGGCCATAACCAATGGTTACCACCGGAATCTTGTCGATGGGTGCTTTTTCGGTCAGCGCAAATGTGGCGCCGGTGGACAGCGGCTGCACAAAGCTGGCACCCTTGCTTTTCAGGCGCTCGTAGCATTCCACACTGCGGGCGGTGTCATAGACGGTTTCGCACTCTTCAAAGGAGATTTTCACGCCGTTGATGCCACCACGCGCGTTCACCAGCTTGAGATAGTCCACATAGCCGTTGGCCCATGGCACACCGTTGGGGGCATATGGCCCGGTGCGGTAAGAGAGCACCGGCACAAACTGTTCTTTGGCCTGGGCAAAAGCACTGGTCGAAACGACCGATGCACCCAGTGCCAGGGCCGCCACTGCCACCATCACGCTACGAATTTTCATTGTTGTCTCCTGAAGAATTAAAAGGACAAAGCACCGGGGAAATCTAACTTGCTCAATGCGGGAAAGGCCACAACCGCAACTTTTGCTTCATGGTGGCCCACAGCTTGGCCAGGCCATGCGGCTCGACAATCAAAAACCAGACAATCAGGCCACCAAAAATCATCAGTTCGGCATGTGCCACACCGGCCGTGGAGATATTGATGCCCACCAGGCCCAGCACCAGCGGCAGGAACTGGTTCAAAAAGATCGGCAGGATGACGATGAACGCCGCACCAAAAAACCCACCCATGATCGAACCCAGGCCGCCAATGATCACCATGAACAGCAGCCGGAAAGACAGGTCTACCGAGAACGCTGCAGGCTCCCAGGAGCCCAGGTAAATAAACGCCCACAAGCCGCCCGCCACACCGATGATGAAGGAGCTGACCGCAAAGGCAGTGAGCTTGGCGTACATCGGGCGGATGCCGATTACGCTGGCGGCCACGTCCATGTCACGAATTGCCATCCACTCGCGGCCAATGGCACTGCGCACCAGGTTTTTGGCCAGCAACGCGAGCACCGCCAGCATGCCTACGCAAAACAGGTATTTGCTCACCGGGCTTTCAATCGGCAAGCCCAGCACCTGCAAGTTGGACACCGACACGGAACCCGAGGGCGTGTCTAGCGTGAACCACTTGATACGCAAAAACATCCAGTCGGCAAAAAACTGCGCCGCCAGCGTGGCCACCGCCAGGTACAGGCCTTTGACGCGCAAGCTCGGCAAGCCAAACAAGATACCGAAGAAGGTGGCGCACAGGCCGCCCAGAATCAGCGTGGGAATCAGCGGCATACCCGGAATACGCACAAAGAAGTTGTAGGCCCCATAGGCGCCTACCGCCATGAACGCGCCCGAGCCCAGCGAAATCTGACCGCAGTAGCCCACCAGAATATTCACGCCCAGGGCGGCCAGCGCCATGATGACAAACGGAATCAGGATCGCCTGAAACAGGTAGTCGCTGGCCAGCAGTGGCACAGCGATAAACGCCACAGCCAGAATCAGCCCCATGGCCACGCGGTCTTGGGCGATGGGCAAAATCTGCTGGTCTGCCCGGTAGCTGGTTTTAAATTGGCCGTTTTCGCGATAGAACATATATGTCTCGTTCTTAACTTTATAAGTAAAAAAGGCTTCTAGCCCTTATAGGCACTGGGTAAGTAGCTATGAAAATTACACCCGGTCAATGATCTTGTAGCTTCGCTGAAAGTCCATCCTTCACATTCTGTGAAGAACCCTTCAGGTTGATCGTGCGTTTCACACACGATCGATGATCTTTTCACCAAACAGGCCTTGCGGGCGGATCAGCAAAAAGCCCAGCGCCAGCACATAGGCAAACCAGATCTCGATGCCACCACCCACATACGGACCCAGAAAGACTTCAGACAGCTTCTCGCCCACACCGATGATCAGACCGCCAATGATGGCGCCCGGCACCGAGGTCAAACCACCCAGAATCACCACCGGCAGGGCACGCATGGCGACCGTGGCCAGCGAAAACTGCACGCCCAGCTTGCTGCCCCAGATCATGCCCGCCACCAGCGCCACCACCCCGGCAACGCACCAGACAATGACCCAGATGCGGTTCAGCGGGATGCCAATGCTCTGCGCCGCCTGGTGGTCATCGGCCACCGCGCGCAGGGCCCTGCCCGTGCTGGTTTTCTGGAAAAACACACTTAGCGCAGCCACCAGCACAGCTGCAATCACCGCTGCGTACAGGTCTTCCTTGTTGATCAGAATGCCACCTGGAAACACCGACTCCAGCCAGAACACCGGGTCTTTGGGCATGCCAATGTCAATCTTGTAGATGCTGCCGCCAAACAGTGTCTGGCCCAGGCCTTCCAGAAAGTAGGCAATGCCCAACGTGGCCATCAGCAATGTGGTGCCTTCCTGGTTGACCAGATGCCGCAGCGCCAGGCGCTCAATGAGCCAGGCGACGATGAACATCACCCCGCCTGCCAGCACAAAAGCCATCAGGTTGGCCAGCAACAACTGGTCGCCGCCGAGCCACACGCCAATCCACTCCGAAAAGCGCGCCATAGCCAGCGCCGCAAACAGCACCATCGCGCCCTGGGCAAAGTTGAATACGCCAGACGCTTTGTAAATCAGCACAAAGCCCAGCGCCACCAGTGAATACAGCATGCCTGCCATCAGGCCGCCAAAAAGAGTTTCAAGAAAAAATGCCATGGCTAATGTCCTGTTCCAAGATAGGCGCTAATCACTTCTTCGTTGGCGCGCACTTCGTCTGGCGTGCCGTCGCCAATCTTTTTGCCGTAATCCAGCACGACCACGCGGTCAGAGATGTCCATCACCACGCCCATGTCGTGCTCAATCAGCACGATGGTGGTGCCAAATTCTTCATTCACGTCGAGCACAAAGCGGCTCATGTCCTGCTTTTCTTCCACGTTCATGCCAGCCATGGGTTCGTCCAGCAGCAGCAGTTGCGGCTCCATCGCCAGGGCGCGGCCCAGGTCCACGCGCTTTTGCAGGCCGTAAGGCAGCTGGCCCACCGGGGTTTTGCGAAACGCCTGGATTTCCAGAAAGTCGATGATGTGCTCGACAAACTCGCGGTGCATTTCTTCTTCGCGCTGGGCCGGACCAATGCGCAGCGCCTGCAGAAAGAGGTTGCTTTTGATCTTCAGGTTGCGCCCGGTCATGATGTTGTCGATCACGCTCATGCCCTTGAACAGCGCCAGGTTCTGGAAAGTACGCCCAATGCCCATGCTGGCCACCTGGTAGCTGTCCATGTGGCTGAAGGTTTTACCTCTGAAAGTAATAGCGCCCTCGGTAGGCCGGTATACCCCGTTGATGCAATTGAGCATCGAACTTTTGCCCGCGCCGTTGGGGCCGATGATGGCGCGAACCTCGTGCTCGCGTACATCGAAGCTGATGTCGGTCAGCGCCTTGACGCCGCCGAAGCGCAGGGAAATGTTCTTGACGTCCAGAATGACGTCACCGATGTGTTTGGTTGCCATGAGGGGGTAATTTCTTTCAGGCGGCGGCCTTGACCGGCGCGAAGGTCTTGCTGTCGTCAATGCGCAGCGTGGCGCTGACACTGCCAGTGCGGCCGTCTTCAAACTTGACCTGGGTTTCGATGAACTGCGTGGTTTTGCCGCCGTAGAGGGCGTCAATCAGCACGTCGTATTTCTCGGCGATAAAGCCACGGCGAACCTTGTTGGTGCGCGTCAGCTCGCCGTCATCGGCGTCGAGCTCTTTGTGCAGCACCAGGAAACGGCTGACCTGGCTGCCTGCCAGCATGGTGTCAACGCTCAGGTCGGCATTGACCTTTTCCACGCACTCCTTGATGAGTTGGTAGACCTCGGGCTTTTGCGCCAGGTCGGTGTAGCCCGCGTAAGGCAGGTTGCGCCGCTCGGCCCAGTTGCCCACCGCATTCATATCAATATTGATCATGACGCAGACCATGTCGCGCCCGTCGCCATAGGCCACCACTTCCTTGATGTGCGGAAAAAATTTAAGCTTGTTTTCCACATACTTGGGCGCGAACATGGCGCCGTCGTTGACACCGCCCTTGATCCGGCCGACGTCCTTGACGCGATCGATGATCTTCAGGTGACCATGCGCGTCCAGAAAGCCCGCATCGCTGGTGTGGTACCAGCCCTCGGCGGTGAGAACCTCGGCGGTGGCTGCAGGGTCTTTAAAGTAACCCTTGAGCAGGCCCGGCGACTTGACCAGAATTTCGCCGTTGTCGGCCACCTTGATTTCGACGCCGGCGCACGGCACACCCACCGTGTCGGCGCGGGCTTCATGGTCGGGCTGCAGGCAGACAAACACAGCGGTCTCGGTGGAGCCGTAGAGCTGCTTCAAGTTCACACCAATGGATCGGTAAAAGCTGAACAAGTCCGGCCCAATGGCCTCGCCCGCCGTGTAGGCTACCCGCACCCGGCTGAAACCCAGGTTGTTGCGCAGCGGGCCATAAATCAGAAAGTCGCCCATGGCGTACAGCAGCCGGTCAGCCGTGCCCACTGATTTACCATCCATCAGCGTCGGGCCCACACGTTTGGCCAGGTCCATGAAGTAATGGAACATTTTGCGCTTGATCGTGCCCGCGTCTTCCATGCGGATCATTACGCTGGTGAGCAAGCCTTCAAACACGCGCGGTGGCGCAAAGTAGTAAGTGGGGCCAATCTCTTTCAGATCGATCGTCACGGTGGCGGCCGACTCAGGGCAGTTCACCACATAACCACAAGACAGCCACTGAGCGTAACTGAAGATGTTTTGCCCGATCCAGGCCGGTGGCAGGTAGGCCAGCACATCTTCCTTGTAGGTCAGCTTGTCAAAGTCAGCCCCGGCGCGGGCACGGTTGAGCAGCGAGTCATGGGTGTGCACCACGCCTTTGGGGTTGCCGGTGGTGCCGCTGGTGAAAAACATGGCGGCCACGTCATCGGGTCTGACCTTGGCAACTTCTTCCTTGAAAAAATCCGGATGAACTGCCGCAAAGGCTTTGCCGGCACCAATCAGTTCATCGAGTGCGGCCAGGCCAGGCTCGTCGTAACTGCGCAGGCCACGCGGGTCATCAAAAAAGATATGGCCCAGCTGCGGGCACTGCTCGCGGATTTCCAGCAGCTTGTCCACTTGTTCCTGGTCTTCAGCAAAAGCAAAGGCGACATCGGCGTTGTTCATGGGAAACACACACTCCATCGCCGCTGCATCCTGGTACAGCGCAATTGGCACCGCACCGAGGGACTGCACGGCCAGCATGGCGGCATACAGACGTGGGCGGTTGGCACCGATCACGACCATGTGATCATGCTGACGCAGCCCGGCCTGGTGCAGGCCGCAGGCCAGATGCTCCACCAGCGCGGCCATGTCAGCCCAGCTGATGGCTTGCCAGATGCCGTACTCTTTTTCGCGCATGGCCGTGTCTGTGGGCCGGGCGCTGGCATGGTTCAGCAGAAGTTGCGGGAAAGTCGTTTGCATTGCTTGCCTTGTCTCCATTGCGGTCTGCCCAACTCAATCGAAGGGCCGTTTGACATGGCGCAATCGTAGGGTTTAGTTTGACGCCAAGTTGTCGTTTAGACGACAATTCAGCCTTTTCTCGGTAGGTGTTTTCCCTGTTCTACGGGTAATCCCTGACCGCCATCCCACTCTTCGAGCCCGCACATGACCCATGACGCCTCCCTCTACCAGCGCAGCCGTCCCTTGACGGCCACCGAGCTGAGTGTGATTCCGTGGCTCAAGCTGCTGCAGCCTGACGAGCGCGAGCGCGCCTTGGAAGACCTCAAAATCACCGACGCAAAAAGTGGTGACTTCATCTGCCGCACCGGCCGCCCGGTGACCTATTGGTTTGGCCTGGTCGATGGCCTCTTGAAAATGAGCGCCGACAACATCGACGGCCAGACCATGACCTTCACCGGCGTGCCCCCCGGTGGCTGGTTTGGCGAGGGCACCGCGCTGAAACGTGAGGTCTACCGCTACAACATCCAGGCCTTGCGCAAAAGCCTGGTGGCCGGCCTGCACGTGGACACCTTTCACTGGCTGCTGGACCACTCGATTGGCTTTAACCGCTTTGTCATGCGCCAACTCAATGAGCGCCTGGGCCAGTTTATTGCCGCGCGCGAAATCGACCGCATGACCAACCCCAACATCCGTGTGGCGCGCAGCTTGGCGGCACTGTTCAACCCGGTGCTTTACCCTGGCCTGGGCACCGTGCTGCGCATCACCCAGCAAGAGCTGGCGTATCTGGTGGGCCTGTCGCGCCAGCGCGTTAACGAAGCCCTGACCACGCTGGCCGCTGAAGGGGCCATTGCGGTGGAATATGGCGGCTTGCAGGTGCTGAATTTGCAGACACTGCGCACGGGGATGTTTTAAAGTCCACCACCCCATGACACTGACTCTGTGACCCGTTTCCAGGTTGGCGCGGTGGATATGGCTGAAGGAAAAACAGGCCGCCAAGTAGCCTGACGCAACGTTAACCACACGACCAATTTATATGTAAAATCATGCTCTAGCCCTTTATTTACAAGGGCCAAAAGCTATAGTTTTCATACCATGACCACACCCACGCCCCCCACGGCCTTTCGCCGTGCTGCGCCGCCACCCGCCAAAGCACCCATTCCCGCCGGGCAAAGCAACACTGCCGCGCATGGCGCGGGCGGCACATTGCGGCTGAACAAACGCATGGCTGAACTCGGGCTGGCGTCGCGCCGCGAAGCGGACGAATGGATTGGCAAGGGCTGGGTCAAGGTCAACGGCCGTATTGCCGAGATGGGCATGCAGGTCACGCCGGATGTGAAAATCGAGATCGACAGATTGGCCACAGGTGCGCAGGCCAAGCAGGTGACGGTGCTGATCAACAAGCCGCTGGGTTTGGTCAGCGGCCAGGCCGAAGACGGCCACCAGCCCGCCATCACCCTGGTGCAGCCGCAAAACCGCTGGGTTGACGACAACGCGCGTTTCTTTTTCCACCCGAGCCAGCTCAAAAGCCTGGTGCCTGCCGGGCGGCTGGACATTGACTCCACCGGCTTGCTGGTGCTGACGCAAGACGGCCGCATTGCCCGCCAGCTGATTGGCGAAGACGCCACGATGGAGAAGGAATACCTGGTGCGGGTGATTTACACCGGCGTCATCAACACCGCCGCCGCCACCTCGGCTGCCGCCACCCACGCGGCGCGCCCGATGGCCCGCAGCCAAGGCGCCGCAACGGCCACGGCGCACGCACCTGCGCGGCCTGTCCCACCCACCCAGCTCAGCCGTATCGACGATGACGACCCGGTTAGCCAGGATGTGCAGTCGGTGTTCCCGCCTGACAAGCTGGCGCTGCTGCGCCAAGGCCTGAGTCTGGACGGCCAGCAGCTGCAGCGCGCCACAGTGGAGTGGCAAAACCCCGAACAGCTGCGTTTTGTGCTGACCGAGGGCAAAAAGCGCCAGATCCGGCGCATGTGCGAGCTGGTCGGCCTGAAAGTGGTCGGCCTGAAGCGGGTGCGTGTCGGCCGGGTGATGCTGGGTAATCTGCCGGTAGGCCAGTGGCGCTACCTGGCACCGCACGAGCAGTTTTGAGCCAGCATGACGCCCACCGGGCGCTTTCACAGGGTCTTGCTGCGCACCGATAGTTATCATCGGCCCCCTCACGCCGATGCATGCTGCCGGCGGCGCTAACGCACCCTTTACTTTTTTCAAGGAACTCGCATGAAACTCTTTTCCCGCACCTTGACCGGCCTGGCTTGTGCCGTCGGTTTGGCCTTTAGCCTGCCCACTCTGGCCGCCGAGAAAGTCAATATCGGGGTGGTCACCGGCCCAAGCTTCGTGCACACCCTCGCCGCCAACAAGTTCAAGGAAGAAGTCGACAAGGCTCTGCCTGGCAAATACGAGGTATTGGTGCACCACTCCGCCGCGCTGGGCAGCGAAACCCAAGTGTTGCAGCAGCTGCAACTCGGCACGGTGCAGATGAGCGTTTGCACCACCGGCCCGATCGAAGCCTTTGTGCCAGAAATCAAGGCACTGGAAATGCCTTTCCTGTTCAGCTCGTATGAAGCCACCGACAAGGTGCTTGACGGCCCGATTGGGCAAGACTTGCTCAAACGCTTTGACAAGGCGGGCCTGATCGGCATGCACTTTCTGGACAACGGTTTTCGCAACGTCACCAACTCCAAGCAGGCTGTCAAGGGTCCGGATGACTTGAAGGGCATGAAGATTCGCACCATGGAGTCACCCACTCACCTGGCCATCTGGCGTGCGATTGGCGCCAACCCGACACCCATGGCCTGGCCGATTACCACGCAGTTGCAACAGGGCGTGCTGGACGGGCAAGAAAACCCGGTGTCGGTGATTTCGGCCGCCAAGCTCAATGAAGCCGGGCAGAAATACCTCTCCATGACGCGCCATGTGTACTCGGCTCTGGTGTTTGTCGGCAGCAAGGCCTTCATGGACACGTTGCCCGCAGCTGACCGCAAGGTCTTCATCGACGCCGCCCGCACCGCTTCTTTGATGGGTCGCAAGTTTGTACGCGACAACGAAGCCAGCCAGCTCGCAGCGCTCAAAGCTGCAGGCATGCAGGTGGTCGACACACCCGATCTGGCCGCTTTCCGCGCCAAAACCGAGCCGGTGTATGCCTCTTTGACCGGTGACACCAAAAAGATCGTGGATGAGATCCGCAAGGCCGCCAAATAAATCGACAGCTTCGCCGGGGTGGGCGCAGGCTGCTGTGCCCACCGCGACGTTGGCACCGTTCATGAGTTTTCATCACCGGCTGATGGCCGTCAGCAATGGGGTCAACCACTGGGTAGAGCGATTTTTATTGCTCGTGGGTGTGGTGATTTCAGTGATCTTGTTTGCCCAGGTGATCGCACGCTACAGCGGCCATTCGCTGAGCTGGTCTGAAGAAGTCGGCCGCTACCTGCTGGTGGCCACTACTTTTCTGGGCGCCACCGTGGCCTACAAACGCGCCCACTTCATCGGCCTGGCGGGCTTTGGCGCGCGCTTTGGCCGGGTAGTGGAAAAACTCATTTTTCGCGGGCTGCAAGTGCTCACGCTGGGCTGTTTTGGCCTGATCACCTGGTATGGCGTGGTCTACACCCTGAAGGCCTGGGAACAGACCTCGACCGCCGTGCAGATGCCGATGTCGCTGCCCATCTCGGTGCTGCCGCTCTCAGGGGCCATTTTTTTGATCCATGTGCTGACCGACCTGACCAAACACCACACCTCCCGGCTCGATGAGTTCAGTGACGAAGAAGACGCCGCCCCATGATCATCTTGCTGCTGTTTGGGCTGATGTTTTCGCTGATGGCGCTGGGTCTGCCGATTGCCCTGTCGATCGGCTTGCCGGCCATTGGCCTGATCATCACCCCTGGGGTGTTCCCCGACGTGGTCACGGTGACCGCGCTGGGTCAGACCATCGTGCAGCAACTTTTTTCCGGGGTGGACTCGTTTGACCTGCTGGCGGTGCCGCTGTTCATGATCGCTGGGGCGCTGATGGAGCACGGCGGCATCTCAAGGCGCCTGATCGACTTTGCCAACAGCCTGGTAGGCTGGGCACCGGGCGGGTTGGCTGCCGCAGCCATTGTGGCGTCAATGATCATTGCCGGCATCTCGGGCTCGGCCGCCGCCGACACCGCTGCCATTGGCGCGGTGGTGATACCGGCCATGATCCGCCAGGGCTACCCGGCGCCGTTTGCGGCCGCCGTGGTGGCAGCGGGCGGCGCTATTGGCATCATCATCCCGCCGTCGATTCCGATGGTGATTTTTGGCTTTATGACCAATATCTCCACCTCGCAGCTGTTTGCTGGGGGCCTGATGGTGGGCATTTTGCTGGGGCTGTCGTTCATGACGGTGGCTGTGTGGATCTCATGGCGCAAGGGGTACGGCGAGTGCCTGCCGTTCCAGTGGCGCAGCGTTGCCGCGACTGGCAAAGATGCCCTCTGGTCGCTGGGTGCGCCGGTGGTGGTGCTGGGTGGCATTCTGACTGGCACCGTTACGGTGACCGAAGCGGCCGCGCTGGCGGTGTTTTATGCGCTGCTGGTGGGCACGGTGATCAACCGCGAGCTGGCCTGGAAAGATTTACCCCAGCTCATCATCAAATCGCAGGTAGCAGCGGCGGGCATCCTGTTCATCATTGCCATGGCCAAGGTGTTTGGCTGGCTGCTGGCCATGCAGCAAGCCGCGCAACTGCTGGATGGTTTTGTCAATTCGCTGTCCTTGCCGCCGGTGGGCCTGCTGCTACTGGTGATGGCGCTGCTGCTGCTGGTTGGCGCGGTGATGGAGACCACCGCCGCCCTGCTGCTGGTGGTGCCAGTGCTGGCATTGCTGACGCCGCAGATGATGATTGACCCGGTGCAGTTTGGCGTGCTGGTGGTGATGAACCTGGCCATTGGCATGATGACGCCGCCGGTGGGAATCTGCCTGTTTGTCAGTTGTGGCATTGCCCAAGTGAGCCTGGGCAAAATCGCGCGCGCAGTGGTTCCGCTGGTGATCGTCGCCATGCTGGACTTGCTGGTGGCAGCCCTGTGGTCACCGCTGACGATGTGGCTGCCGACCCTGATTTACCGATAGAGCCCACTCGACAGACATACCATGCCTTTACCCCACGAAACCACTCACCTGCCAATTGAGGTGCACGACCCCAGCGAGCCCGAAGAAAAAACACTGGTGCCGCTGAAGATTGAAGACTGGCTCACGGTGACCGTGATGGCGCTGCTGGCGCTGATCACCTTCAGCAATGTGCTGGTGCGCTATTTCACCAATGAGTCGTTTGCCTGGACCGAAGAGTTTTCGGTGTTTCTGATGATTGTGCTGGCGCTGGTGGCGGGCTCGGCTTCGGTGGCGCGTAACCGGCAAATCCGCATCGAGTTTTTCTCCGACAGTGGCTCACCCACACGCCAGCGCGCCCTGGCCCGCTTTGGTGCGCTGATGGTGGCTGTGCTGTTCACGCTGATCGCCGTATTGAGCGTGCGCACCGTCTATGACGACTTTCGGTACGGTGAGACTTCACCCGGCATTGGTGTGCCGCAGTGGTGGTACACCATCTGGCTGCCAGTGCTCTCCATCGCCATCGCGCTGCGTGCGCTGGGGCTGTTCATCCGCCGGGGACGACAGCCATGATCGCCACCCTGCTGTTTGTGGTTTTTGTGCTGATGATGCTCGCCGGGGTGCCGATTGGTGCGTCGCTGGGGCTGGCGGGGGCGGCGGCGATTGCGCTGGCCAATGCGGATTCGCAATGGTTTGGCCTGCTGGCCGTGCCGCAGAACTTTTACGCGGGCTTGGGCAAATACCCGCTGCTGGCGATTCCAATGTTTGTTTTGGTGGGCTCGATTTTTGACCGCTCGGGCGTGGCGCTGCGGCTGGTGAACTTTGCCACCGCCATCGTTGGCCGCGGCCCGGGCATGCTGCCGGTGGTGGTGATTGGCGTGGCCATGTTCATGGGAGGCATCTCCGGCTCCGGGCCGGCCACGGCGGCTGCGGTGGGCGGCGTGATGATTGCCGCCATGACCCGCGCTGGTTATGTGCCCGCCTTTTCCGCCAGCGTGGTGGGGGCAGCGGCCTCCATCGACATTTTGATTCCGCCGTCGATAGCCTTCATCGTTTATTCGGTGCTGGTGCCGGGTGCGTCGGTACCGGCCATTTTTGCCGCCGGCATGACCCCAGGCATCCTGGTGGGCTTTGCGCTGATGGTGCCCGCTGTCTGGCTGTCACGCAAACACGGCATGGGCCAACAGGAGGCCCTGCTGCCGCGCCCACCGTTTTGGGGCAGCCTGCGCGAGGCCTCTTGGGGGCTGATGGCACCGGTGGTGATTCTGGGTGGCATGCGCGCGGGCTGGTTTACCCCGACCGAGGCGGCAGTGGTGGCGGTTTTTTACGGTTTGTTTGTTGGCATGGTGATCTACCGCACCATCCGCGTGCGGGACATGTTCGAGATCCTGCGCGAGTCGGGTGAACTGTCGGCCATCATCCTGCTGGTGGTGGCGCTGGCGGGCATTTTTGCCTATTCGCTGTCGACGCTGGGCATCATCGACCCGGTGACCGAGGCCATTGTGAATTCGGGGCTGGGTGAATACGGCGTGCTGGCGCTGCTGATGTTGCTGCTGGTGGCGGTAGGCATGTTTCTGGACGGGATCTCGATCTTTTTGATCTTTGTGCCGCTGCTGCTGCCCATCATGAGCCATTACCACTGGGACCCGGTGTGGTTTGGCGTGCTGCTGACGCTGATGGTGGCGCTGGGCCAGTTCACCCCGCCAATTGCGGTGAACCTGATGGTATCGTGCCGGATTGCAGGCGTGCGCATGGAAGAAACCCTGCCCTGGGTGATATGGTTCCTGCTGGCTCTGCTGAGCGTACTGATGCTGGTGATTGCTTTCCCGCAAGTGGCCCTGTGGCTGCCCACACGCCTGGGCTATTGAACCCGTGTCACGGCTTGGGGCTTATTTTTTAAAACTTAGGAGGCTGAAGATGATGAAATTGCGTAGAACACTGGTGGGTTTGCTGGCTGCAGTCGCAGCGCTGGGCGCTATGTCAACAGCGGCAGTGGCAGACACGCCTTACAAGTCCGAGTACCGCATGTCGCTGGTGCTGGGCACCGCCTTCCCCTGGGGCAAGGGTGGCGAAATCTGGGCCAATCTGGTCAAAGAGCGCACCAAGGGTCGCATCAACATCAAGCTGTACCCCGGTGTGTCGCTGATTCAGGGAGACCAGACGCGCGAGTTTTCCGCGCTGCGCCAGGGCGTGATCGACATGGCGGTGGGCTCCACCATCAACTGGTCGCCGCAAGTGCGCCAGTTGAACCTGTTCTCGCTGCCGTTTCTGATGCCCGACTACGCCGCCATGGACGCGCTCACCCAAGGCGACGTCGGCCGGCAGCTGTTTGCCACCCTGGACAAAGCCGGCGTCGTGCCACTGGCCTGGGGTGAAAACGGCTACCGCGAGCTGAGCAACTCCAAACGTGCGGTGCGCACGCCAACTGACCTGAAAGGCATGAAGATCCGCGTGGTCGGCTCGCCGCTGTTTCTCGACACCTTCACCGCGCTGGGCGCCAACCCCACGCAAATGAGCTGGGCTGATGCGCAACCCGCCTTTGCCAGCGGCGCTGTTGACGGCCAGGAAAACCCGCTGTCGATCTTTACCGCCGCCAAGCTGCACAACGTGGCGCAGAAAAACATCACCCTTTGGGGCTACGTGGCTGACCCGCTGATTTTTGTGGTCAACAAGGAAATCTGGGCCGCCTGGACGCCAGCCGACCAGGCCATCGTGCGCCAGGCCGCGGTGGATGCGGGCAAGCAAGAGATCGCCATTGCCCGCAAAGGCCTGATCGAACCTGGCCAGCCACTACTCAAAGACATTGCAGCCCTGGGTGTGACGGTGACGCAACTCACCCCGGCCGAGCGCGAGGCCTTCGTCAAGGCCACCCGCCCGGTGTATGAAAAGTGGAAGAAGACCATCGGCGTGGATCTGGTGAATACCGCCGAGCGGGCCATTGCGGCGCGCAAACAGTAAGCAACAGAGCGCCAGCCCTGTCGACATAAGGGCTGGCTTGAACTATGCAGCGCCTATGCCAGCGCTTGATCCAGCGCCTGCGCAATGTCGCCCAGGATGTCTTGCGGGTCTTCCAGGCCCACTGACAAGCGCACCAGCCCCTCGCTGATGCCGTGCGCGGCGCGCTCCTCGGGGGTGTAGGTGGTGTGCGTCATGCTGGCCGGGTGTTGTGCCAGGGTTTCGGCATCGCCCAGGCTCACCGCACGGGTCACGAGCTGCAACGCGTCCATGAAGCGGATGCCCGCTGCCATGCCGCCGCGCAGCTCAAAGGCCACCATGCCGCCAAACTGGCTCATCTGGCGTTTCGCCAATTCATACTGTGGAAAATCTGGCAGGCCAGGGAAATAGACGTGCTTGGTCGCCGGGTGGCGGTGCAGCAGCTCGGCCACTTTTTGTGCGCTCTGGCAATGGCGGTCCATGCGCAGGGTGAGCGTTTTCAGGCCGCGCATCACCAGATGCGCGTCTTGCGATGACATCACCGCGCCAGTCATGTCTTTCAGGCCGAACACGCGCACGCGCAGGGCCAACTCAGGGTCGGCAAAGATGGCGGCACCAGCCATCAGGTCGCCATGGCCGCCCAGGTATTTGGTGACTGAATGCAGACTCACATCCGCACCCAAGGTGAGCGGGCGCTGCAGGTACGGCGTGCAATAGGTGTTGTCCACCACCACCCGCACACCCGTCTGGTGGGCGATGGCAGATACCGCCGCAATGTCAATCAGGCGCATGTTGGGGTTGGCGGGTGTCTCAAAGTAGACAACACGGGTGTTTGGGCCGATGGCCTGCGCCACGGCTTGCGGGTCAGTCATGTCCACATGCCGCACGCTCACCCCAAAGTGCGTCAGCCCGTGGTTCAGCAGGGAAAAGGTGCAGCCGTAGAGCGTCAGGTCAGCCAGCACTTCGTCGCCCTGTTGCAGCATCGACCACAGGGTGGCACTGATGGCGCCCATGCCCGAGCCAAACACGACCGCGCCCGCGCCCTCTTCCAGGCTGGCCAGGCGTGCCTCCAGCAGCGCCAGCGTGGGGTTGCCAACGCGGCTGTAAAAGTAGCCTGATTCGGTACCGGCAAAGCAACGCCCGCCATAGGCTGCGTCCGGGAACACGTAGGTGGCTGAGGTGTAGATCGGCGGCACCAGCGCGCCATGGTGATCAGCCGGGTTGTAGCCGTGGTGAATGGCGCGGGTACTGAAACCGCTGGACTTGGGGGTGTGGCTCATGCTCGGCTTTCAAAAATTGAACTGAGGAACAACGCAGTGCCTGGGTACAGGCAGATGCTGGTGCTGCAGAATTTTGAATCTATTGAGTGGGAGAAGTTTTCTCAAATTTCATATTGAATGCGGTAAATTTGGAAAACTATTCCACTCTTCATTATTCTTGAGGTGAATCATGCCTAACCAGGACAAGCGCTTTGATGCCATAGACCGCCAGCTGCTCAGCGCCCTGCAGCAAGACGGCCGCGCCACCGTGGGTGAACTCGCCGAACAGGTGTCGCTGTCGGCATCGCCGTGCTGGCGGCGCATCAAAAACCTGGAAGATGCCGGCGTGATCGAGGGCTACCACGCGCGCCTGAGCCGCCAGAAACTCGGCTACGGCGTCACCGGCTTTGTGCACCTGCAGATGGAAAACCACACGCCGCAAGCCGCCGAGTCGTTTGAGCGCGCGGTGGTGGCGCTGGCACAGGTGCTGTCGTGCCACAACCTCTCTGGCCGCTACGACTATCAGCTGGAAGTGGTGGGTGTGGACCTGGCTGCGTTTGCCGAATTTGCCCGCACGCAGATCCGCGCGCTGCCGGGCGTGCGTGAAATTTCCACCAGTTTTTCGCTGAAAGAGGTCAAGCGGGCACTGGCTTTGCCGGTGCAATAAGCCACAATCAACCATGACTGCCGCACCCAAACCCAGAACCTCTGAGCATGTGCGCGCCTCTGACCTGCGCGCTGCCGCCTTGCTGGCCACCGAGGCGACCCACGCCATTGCCAGCATGGCCGAGGGCGTGCATCAGGCGGTGTGGCGCACGCTGGGCGCGCCCAGTGGCGCCACCCCCGAGCAGGCGCGTGGCCTCACCGGACTGGTGTACCAAGGCATTCAAGGCATCACCGGCCTCATCGGGCGCAGCCTGAACAGCGCACTGATCCGGCTGGAGCCGCTGCTGCAGCGCCTGGAAGGGCAAGGTGACGAGTCGCCTGAGCGCGCCGCCATCATCGCCGCGCTCAACGGTGTGATGGGCGACCGCCTGAAGGTCAGCGGCAACCCGTTGGCACTCCCCATGACGCTCTCATATCAAGAGCATGTTGCGCAATCAGCACAAGGGCTAGAGGCCAATTTGGCATCAAATAAGCTGCTGATCGTCATGCACGGCCTGTGCATGAATGACGCGCAGTGGACCACCGAGCACGCCGACGGCCCGATCAACCCTGCCGAAACATTGGCCCAAACCCTGGGCTACACCCCCATCTACCTGCGCTACAACAGTGGCCTGCATGTCTCGCAAAACGGGCGGCTGCTGGCCCAGCGCCTGGAAGACCTCGTCACCCAGTGGCCCAGCGCCGTGCAAGAGGTAAGCGCGCTGACGCACAGCATGGGCGGCCTGGTGATGCGCAGCGCGCTGTTTTACGCCCAGCAAGACGGCCTGCGCTGGCCTGCCTTGTTGAAAAACATGGTGTTTTTAGGCACACCACACCACGGCGCGCCGCTGGAGCGTGCCGGTAATTGGGTCGATGAAGTGTTGGGCAGCACGCCCTACAGCCGCCCGTTTGCCAAGCTCGGCCAGCTGCGCAGCGCCGGCGTGACCGACCTGCGCTACGGCCACCTGCTGGATGTGGACTGGCAGGGCCATGACCGCTTTCGCCGCAAGCCCGACAGCCGCCAGCCGGTGCCGCTGCCCGCAGGCGTGCGCTGCTTTGCGGTGGCCGCCACCAACGCCGCCAAACGCGGCAGCCTGGCAGACCGCTTGCTGGGCGACGGCCTGGTACCGCTGCCAAGCGCCTTTGGCCAGCACGCAGACCCGGCGCGCTGCCTTAGTTTTGCGCCAGAGCACCAGCACATTCTGTACCGCACGCACCACCTGCAGCTGCTCAGCAGCCCGGAGGTGACCCGGCAGCTGCTGCAGTGGCTGGCCTAATTCAAGCTGAGCGCTCCGGGCCCTCTGCCCTGCTTGTGCCCGGGCTTTGGCGATTCGTTGAGAATCAACCCCTATTCACCTGACCCACCATGCACCCCAACGCCCAAACCCTGACCCGCTTTTACACCGCCTTTGCAGAGCTGGACGCCGACGCCATGGGCAGCTGCTACAGCCTAGACGCCACCTTTGACGACCCGGCCTTCTCCCTCAAAGGGCAGCACGAGATCGCCGGTATGTGGCACATGCTGTGCAATGCCGCACGCGGCAATGGCAAGCAAGACTGGCGGCTGGAATTCAGCAACCTGCGGGCCGACGACCATACTGGCCAAGTGCACTGGGAGGCGCACTACGCGTTTAGCGCCACCAAACGGCAGGTGCACAACCTTGTCGAGGCAGATTTCACCTTCACCCCCGAAGGGCTGATTGCCAGCCACCGCGACCAGTTTGACTTCTGGCGCTGGTCCCGCCAGGCGCTGGGCATGGGTGGCTATGTGCTGGGCTGGGCAGCGTTTTTCAACAAACAGGTGCGCCGCCAAACCCGCGCTGCGCTGGACAACTACCTCGCCAAAAACCCCTGACACACCCATGCACAACACCGGCTTGAAGCCATTTGCGTTGGTCATCGGGGCCAGCGGCGGTATCGGTGCGGCATTGCTGGCGCAGCTGCAGACTGACCCACACTACGCAGTAACGCTGGGCCTGTCGCGCCGCAGCACGCCAGCGCTGGATTTGCTCGACGAAGCCAGCATCGCCGCTACAGCGCAGCATGTGGCCGCGCTGCTGGCAAAGCAGGCCGGGGTGTTGAGCCTGATCGTGGACGCTACCGGCATGCTGCACACGCCAACACACCTGCCTGAGAAAAGTTGGGCGCAATTGGATGCAGCGCAAATGGCGCAGGCCTTTGCCATCAATGCCATTGGCCCTGCCCTGCTGATGAAACACTTTCTGCCACTGCTACCGCGCCAAGGCACGGCGGTGTTTGCCACGCTGTCGGCCAAGGTTGGCAGCATTGGCGACAACCGGCTGGGCGGCTGGTACAGCTACCGCGCCAGCAAAGCCGCGCTGAACCAGTTGGTGCACACCGCGGCGATTGAGCTGCGCCGACGCGCACCGCAGGCGATTTGCGTGGCACTGCATCCGGGCACGGTGCACAGTGCCTTGTCGCAGCCCTTTGCCAAGACCGGCCTCGACGTGCGCCAGCCCGAAGTTGCGGCGGCGCAGTTGCTGGCGGTCATGGCTGATTTGAAGCCGGAAGACTCTGGCGGGTTTTTCAGTTTTGACGGCGAGTCACTGCCCTGGTAGGCACCTAGCCCATATGAATAAAGGGCTAGTAGCTACCAACTTAAGAGCGCTTTAGTTTGCCCCGCAGCACTTCTTGTATTTTTTGCCACTGCCACACGAACACAGGTCGTTGCGACCCGGAGTCTCTACCCGATAGACGGTTTCTACGCGCGGGCCGATGTGTAACCAGACATCACGCAGGTCATACACCGCCCACAGCGCGTCGGCAAAGTCGTTCAGGCGTTGCTTGCTCAGGGTCGGTTCGCCGTCTTCTTCAAAGGCGCCGATGGTGGGCTCCTCGGTGTCGTCTTCGGTCAGGGTCACGATGCATTCCAGCGCGCCGTTGACCATCTTGGCGGCATCGGCGTCACGCGGCGGCTGCCACTCCTCGGGCCAGTTTTCCACGGCGTACATGAAACCAATGGCCCAGATCTGGCCAAACGACGGGATCGGCGCGTCACCCATTTCGGCGCGCTGCTCGGGCTCCAAGGCGGCAATAGCAGCGCGCAGGTCCATCACTTCAGGCTGGTAGGAGCCGTCATCGTTCAGCGATTTAATGGGCAGGTCCAGCGCGGTGGCGACTTCGCTCCAGCGCTGGGTCCAGAGTTCCATGAAGCGCTCAAACTGGGCGGTGTCGGCAAACACCGAGGTGCCGCAGGCACCCGCCGGATCGAACCCCAGCAGCACCGGCAAGTATTCAGCAGGCACCAGCGGGCGGCGGCAGCAGACCAGTGCGGCCATAAAGCCTTCGCAGAATTCCCACTGCGGAATTTCGTCGTCGCGGGTGCGCAGGTCGTCCAGAATGGTGTCGAGCTCGTCGAATTGCTCAAGGCCAAGAGCGCCGTCTGGCGCGGTTGGGGTGGGTTCAGTGGTCATGGTCAGAAAAGAATAAATGAAGCAGCCCACATTGTCGGCTGGGCCGCCACCAGAGTCAAACCGCTACGCTGTCAATAGCTACTGACGCTTTCACATCAAGGGCTAGAAGCCTTTTCTTCATACAAAGTACGGCCTTGTCCTTGCTCAACAGCGTGGCCTTAAGCACCACGGCCAGGTCAATGAACTTCTGGTCATCCGGGTCTTTGCAGGTGACGCTGGCCTTGGGCGCCACCGGCACGAGGCGGGCCTGGGCGTCAAACTTTGCGAGCACCTGCTCTGCCACAAGGGCGTGGTGGTGCAGACTTTTGACAATGTAGGTGTAGCCCAGCACCCGCGCCAGCTCCTCGCGCATGGGCGCGGTGGCCAGCCATTGCAGCTGGCCTTGGTCCAAAGCGCGCTGCAGCGCTGGCGTGGCCGGGTCGTGAAAGAGGAACAGGTCCAGGACGACGTTGGTGTCAAGGACGAGGCAGGGGGCGCTGCTTGGCGGCTGCGATGGCGCAGCCGTGATGGACTGGGTTGCCGCGCTGCCGGGGAAAACGCGGGCAGAGTACAAGGTCGCAGCCAGAGAAAGTCCGCCGGGTCGCTGCGCTCCCCGGAAAACGGGGTTAGCGGAAAAAAAGGGGTCAGAGCACACGGTCGTTGGGCGCCCGGTGATCTGACCCCTTTTCCCCGCGATCTGACGCCATTTTCCCCGCCACCATATCAAAGCGGAACAGGCGGCATTCGATCGGGCCATTCCACATGGGGACGCGGCGCGATTCTTTCAGGCGCATCTTGCCGGGCAG
>Ga0105048_10001866_pt1 | contig 34080 bp, 37 predicted proteins | sample MAT05_FD_78382 | JGI IMG/M metagenome (GOLD analysis project Ga0105048, IMG submission 78382) | Freshwater microbial communities from Lake Fryxell liftoff mats and glacier meltwater in Antarctica - MAT-05 | ecosystem: Environmental > Aquatic > Freshwater > Ice > Liftoff microbial mat | place... | reverse complement strand
GCAGAGGGCAGAGAGCGAGAGTTTTTTCGTGGTCGAGTTGGGCCGCTGCGTTCCCGGGGCCGACATCCAGCGCACTGCGAGCTCGAGCGCCGAGCCACCGCGCTAAACCGAACCCCAAATCTCCTCTGCGACCTCCACTCTCCCCTCTGCGCTCTCTGCGGTAAATATCCTCTGGCTCTCACACGAACGTCGCGATCGTGATCGAGGTGGTGCCGTATTTGCGCACGTCTGCGATGTCGAAGCCGCGCAAGGTGGGGCGCTCTTTCGAGGCGTGTTCGATCGTGAGGGTGGCGCCTTTGTTGATCACGCCCGCGTCGGCGATGGCTTCGAGTGCGCGGATGGCTTTGGCGAGCTCGGCGTAGGGCGGGTCGGCCAACACCAGATCGAAGCCACCGACCGCGGATAGCTTCGGCAGGGCGCGCTCGACGCCAGCGGAGATCACCTGTGCCTCCGCGGCAATGCCCAGGGTGGCGATGTTCTTCTTGAGTGCCTCCAGCGCGAGCTGCGCCGACTCGACGAACACGACGCGCGCGGCGCCGCGCGAGATCGCTTCGATGCCGAGCGCGCCGGTGCCTGCGTACAGATCGAGCACGCTCGCGTCGGTGCAATCGCCCAGGGCAGAGAAGAGCGACTCTTTCACGCGGTCGGCAGTGGGCCTGGTCGCCTCACCTCGCGGCGCGACCAGCCGTCTGCCACCGAACCGGCCAGCGATGACCCTGATCAGAAACGCGCGCCGACAGTCAAGTTGGCGCCATCGGGCCCGAAGCTCGGCAAGATCGTGAACGGCAGCTTCGCCGACTCTTTTCCGCCTCCGCTCCAATCGGCGGTAGCGATCAAGATGATGCCGGCGCCTGCGAGCGTGCCGGCCACCGGCCATAGCCCGAGCGTCATCGTCTGGAATGTTCTGCCTTGGTCACACAAGTCTTGAATCTCGGTCTTCTTCGGATCGTTGGCGTTGTTCTGACCGGGTGCCAGGGCGATGTTCGGGTAGTCGCCTTCCGCCTCGCAACCGTCTTTGCCTTCGAGAAAGGCCCAGTCCGGGTCGACGCCGGATTGATAGGGATCGAGATCCGAGTTGATCTGCAGCACACGCACCCCAGCGTAGGTTGCGACGCCCGCGGCCGCCGCGCCGAGGCCGAGCGCGGTGAAACCGAGAATCTTCTGCACAGGGGGGCCTTCGGCTTCTTGAACGGGAACCAGGGCGACCGCGCGATCTTCTCGCGCTTTGATCTCGACCGATGCCTCCATGTCTTCGTAGCCGCGCGAGGTGGCGCGAATCTTGTGGGTGCCGATGCCCAAGTCGAGGGTCGCCACGCCGGCGACCAGCTTGCCCGCTGGTTTGCCGTCGACAAAGATGTCACCGCTCAGCTTGCCGGCGGTGATCTTGAGCTTGCCGCCCGGTGGGCCGCCCGCGAGCTCGACGAACTTTCCGCGCGCGAGGTCGACGAGTGTCTCGTCAGCGGCGGTAGTGAGGTTCGCCGAGTAGCGAAAGGTCGCCGCCTTGCTGCCCTGGCCGCGCACCCAAAAATGCAAATCGCCGACGACGTCGCGGCCGTCTTGCTTCATCTGGCCCCAGACGAAGCGGTCCACTTTGATCTCGCTGGCGATCTTCTCTTCACAGGCAGCGTCGGGCGGGTCGGTGCAACCCAAGCTGTTCGACAGCACGAGCAACGCGTAGTCCTTCGGTAGCTGCGCAGCCGACCAGCCTGGCGCATCTTCGATGGCGCGCTTCATCGCGTTGGTCAGCGCGTCGGCCTGCTCGAAGGCGTCGAGCGTCTGCACCGTGAGCACCGCGACAGGCAGCTCGCCGTCTTCTGCCCAGGCGGTACCGGGAGCGGCGATTATCAGCGCCAGCCCGGCCATAGCCGGTGCGCAAGTCAGAAGAAGACGTGACACCATCGGACCCCACCATACTGGCCCTTTGCCAGCACGCGCAACCCAAGGTCCTGTTCAGAAATAACTTAGGCCACAGGGCCACAGGGCCAAAGGGCGCGATCATCGCAAGCTGAAGGTGATCAGTTGGTGCTCGGAGTCTATCCGGGGCCTGCAAGGGTCAGCTCACTCGTGAAGGACAGCTGAAGCAGCGCTCTGAAGCTGAGGCCTGTGGCCTGTGGCCTGTTAACCGATTTCCATTTTCGTCCACATGTCGCGCCGCATGACGGCCTTTTTGCGGTCGCTCTTCGTGACCAAACGAGCAGCGCCCCAGGCCGCCAAGAGCTGCCCTTCTTGGCCGAGACCGGGCATTACGCTGCGGCCGAGCAGCAGCGTGCGATCGATAGGTCCGCGGACAGGCTCGCCACCCAGACCGAGATAGCCTGGGGGGTCGACCTCGATTTGGCGCAACATCGGCTCTTGCGCCGCTAAACCCAGAGATTGACGGTCGACCTCTTTGCGCGCCCCATTTTCGTATACCCATACCGGCAAGCCATCGTGTGGCGAGTCGACCACCAAGAAGTGACGGTCCGCGAACGGCAGCTCTGCCTCCAGCGCTTGCAGCACGAAGGCGCGCGCGTCGAGCAGCCGTAACGCACCGTGGTCCGACAGGAGCAGCTCCGCGACGAGCAGCGTCTTCTTGTCCTCGCCGTCGTAGCGCGCCACACGAATCGCCGGCGGCCGCCCTCGGCTGGGTCCTGTGCCCTCTGGTACGAAGATGAACGTCTCCGGGCCGAACGGCGCCGGCAGCCCCTCGGTTCGCATCACCAGCGACACGGTGAAGCGTGCCACCGTCGAGGTGATGCGCGGCCACTCGCGCAGCGCGCGTTTGTGGATGCCGTGACCGCTTGCGAGCGAAGCGATCGATTCACCATCCAGATCCGTGAGCACGAACTCGGAGCCTGTCGCTTGCTCGTCGCCGTCGATGTGAACGCCAGCGGCCACGCCACGGCGCAAGAAAAGCGACTCGACGCGAGCACCGAGCTGGCAGTGACCGCCATGCGTGTGGATGCGCTCGACCAGAAAGGCCTCCAAATCTGCCTCGCCCCCGCCGAGCCGGGTGAGCCCACGCGTCCACGCACCATGCAGACGCGCCACTGCGAACGGCGGCGGAAACGCCGACAGGTCCGTGGCAAACAGCACGCTCGCACGCACCAAGCGTCGGTAAAAATGTCCGCGCGGAAATTCGGACAACAAGTCGGCGTCGGGCTCGGCGTGAACGTAGGGCAGCGCCGCCGCACACTTGGCCGTCTCGCGTCGCTCCCAAAAGGTGCCCGGCGGCCACAACACTTCGCGTACGAACGCCTCGTCGGCGGCGGCGTTGACGCGTGCGAGGTTCTCGTAGAGCTCTTCGACCACATGGTAGAGTTCGGGGAACTCCCGATCGACCTCGCGCGCGAACAGCTTGGGGTCGGTCGGCACATCCAAGCGAAAGCCGCGCGCGACGGCTTGCAGCATCGGGTTCGCTGGCGCGCCTCGACGCTTCCACGTTTGCGATTGCGCGAGCTCGGTGACGACGCGCGTCCAACCCGGGCTGGACGCCGCCAGAAATGCGAAAGCGCGCCGATGCAGCGTGTGGCCCAGCACCGTGTACGAGGGTGGCGGTGCACCGTTGCCCAGCACGAGCACCGTGAAATCACGTCGAGCAAGAATGGCTGCTGCAGTAAGGGCACCGATCGATCGCCCGAGAACGATCACGTCGTAATGTTTCTTCATCGAGCGCGTGCCTCGATTACGACGCGAGCTCGTTTTCCGTCGGCGTCTTCTACACGCAGCCTGCCCTGGCTCAGCCAGCCGATCACCTCCACCAAGAGCGCGTGCTCTTGCTCGAGGATGCGCGCCGCCAGGCGATCGCGATCATCGCCTTCGAGCACGGGCACCGCGGCTTGGGCGATGACAGGCCCCGTATCGACGCCCGCGTCCACCAAGTGAACCGTGCAGCCCGCCACTTTCACGCCATACGCGAGCGCCTGGCCCGGCCCGTCGACACCAGGAAACGCCGGCAACAGCGCTGGGTGGATGTTGATCACGCGACGGGGAAATGCGTCGAGCAAAACCGGTGTGACCACGCGCATGAAGCCGGCGAGCACGACCCACTCGACGTCGTGCTCGCACAAGCACGCGACCAACGCTTCGTCGAACAGCTCACGAGACGCGAAGCCCGCATGCGGAATCGCGACCGCCGGCACACCCGCGGCGCGCGCGCGCTCGAGGCCCCCGGCGGCGAGCTTGTTGGAGATGACGACGCGCACGTCCGCGTCGAGCTTTCCCGCGTGAACGGCAGCCAAGATGGCCCCCAGATTGGTTCCGGAGCCGGAGACGAGCACACCCAGGCGAAGAGGCACGGTGGGCTGGCAGACTACTCCAGGGCGCGCGCCGGCTCGACAGCGCTCGCAGGGGGTGGTAAGGCATCTTTCGATTCGTTTTGTGGGCTTGCCGACAGCGCGCCGTGAACCCCGCCAGGACCGGAAGGTAGCAACGGTGGCGGAAAGCGGGTGTGGCAGGCCCTTCCTTCTTTTGTCGCTCCCGCTCATTTGGGCCGATCCATCGCTTGCCCTGCGAGCCAAAGGCCGCATCCTAGGCAAGTCATGGAAGACGACGACAGCAGCAGTGGCCGGCGCGGCCTGACCAGGTTTCTGAAGCCGGCGCTGTTCCTCGGCTCCGCGGCGGCTTTCGCCAGCGTGGCCCACGCTTCCATCGCGCGGCCGTGGCTCGGGGTCGCAGTCGGCTTGGCGATCGGTGCGTTTTTCCTGTGGCGCTGGTGGTCGCACGCGCGGCTCGTGCGCATGCTTCGCCGAGGCGACGTCAACGAGATCATCGCGCACTGGTCGGATCGCTTCGAGAGCATCCCGCACGCCGAGACGATGGCGCCGCTGATGACAGCCACCGCCTTCGCCGCTTTCGGTCGCGTGAGCGACGCTCGGCGCGCCCTCGACAACGCCGCCAAAGGCCCCGCCTGGGAGGCAGCGCTCGAGCATCGCTTGTTTCTCGACGCGATCCTGTCCGCGTTCGAGGGTGACGGCGCGCGCGCAGACGAGGTCGCCGGCCGGTTGAATGCGCTGCCGATGCCGGCCCGCCGCGAGGCGCGCGAGCGCATCGGTACGCTGCGCCAGGCGGTGTCTGCTTTGGTGCGCGCGTTCTCCCACAAAGCCGAGCCAGGCGACCTCGATCGCCTCGAGTCCGCCAGCGAAAAGAGTCCCCTCGTTCATTGGGCCATGCGCTACGCAGCCGCGATCGTGGCAGTCGATCAAGGCAACGAGGGAAAGGCGCGCGCGCTCATCGATGGCGCACCGCGTTGGCCGAGCGAGTCGGCGTTCCGTGCCTTCCACGACGAGATCGCCGACATGCTCGCGCCCAGCGCCTAATCTTCATACGATTGCGGTGCGAGGTGCTGCCGTGATCGCTTATCGAACCCCTCTCTTTGCGCTCATCTGCGTTGTTGGTGCTGGCGTTTGTTCTGGCTGCGAGGCCGGTAACAACGGACTGGGCGGCGGTACAGCTGACGGTGGTAACGGCAGCGGCGCCGACAACGGCGGCGGCTCGACGGCCAACTTCAATCCGGATGGCGGCGGGCCTCCGAGCGGTTGCACCACCTGCTCTGCCGACCTGCACCAGGTCCTCGATTGCGACGGCGGCCTGATCCAACAGTGCCCCCCAGAAACGGGCTGCAGCGTCGGCGGCAGCTGTGTCGCTCCTTGTCAGGCTGCGGCGGAAAACAAGAGCACGATTGGGTGTGACTTCTATTCGATGACACCGGGTGTGATCGCAGAATCACGCGGCTCCTGTTTCGCCGTTATGGTCGCCAACACCTGGACCAGCCCGGTCGCGTTACAAGCTGAGTACGCGGGCCAGACGATCGACGCCTCGCAGTACACGTACGTGCCGCAAGGCCAAGGCGCCTCGCTCACGTATCAACCGCTTTCCGGGGGCATGTTGGGCCCAGGCGAGCTCGGCATCATGTTTCTCTCCAAGTACGAGTCGGGCGATCTTTTCCAGATCGATTGCCCGGTGCCACAAGCGCTCGAGATCAACACCCACGTCGATGACGGCAGCGCGGAATATCCAGGCGTCACCGGTTTCGGAAACGCGTTCCACATCACGACGACGGCGCCCGTGGTCGCGTACGACGTGTATCCCTGGGGCGGCTCTCCGAGCTTCGTCTCCAGCGCGACGTTGTTGATCCCCACGCCAGCGTGGTCGACCAACTACGTCACCGCAGACGGTTGGGACGCGAACTTCGGCAATCCTTGGACGCAGATCGTCGGATCCGAAGACGGCACGACGGTGACGTTCGTGCCTGTCGCAGCCGTCACCGGTGGCGGCGGTCTGCCCGGGGGCGCCGCGAACGCGCCGATCACCTTCACGCTCAATCGCGGACAGGCTGCCCAGTTCTTGCAGCCGACTCGTTTGGCCGGGTCGGTCGTCGACTCGGACAAGCCTGTCGGTGTCTGGGGAGGGTCGTCGTGCATGAACATCCCCACTCCGAATACGGGCTATTGCGACGCCGGCCACCAACAGCTGCTCGGCGTGCAGAACTTGGGCAATGAATACCTGGTCGCGCGCTACCCCTCTCGCGGTGGCGACGACAACGCGCCGATTTCGTTCGTCGGCATCGTCGACGGCACCACCATCACAGCCGACCCGGCGATACCGGGTGTGCCTCCGACGCTGAACCGCGGACAGCTCGTAACGCTCAACACGACCGAGCCGTTCAGCGTGAAGAGCCAAGACGCGGATCACCCGTTCTACGTGGCCGCATACATGACCGGCTCGGGTATGGGCTCGGGGATCGGCGACCCGGAGTACGTGAACATCGTGCCGCCGCTCCAGTACTTGAATTCGTATCTGTTCGCGACCGACCCAACGTACCGGTACACGTCTCTGGTCTTCAAGCGACAGAAGGACGCCAGCGGATTTTTCCAAGACGTGACGCTCGACTGCATGGGCGCTGTCACTGGTTGGACGCCTGTCGGCGCCGGCGGTCAATACGAGGTCGCGCGCTTCCACATCGTGTCCAATGGCGCCCCTGTCGGTGGGTGCGACAACGGCGTCCACACCGCGACCAGCCCCGTGCCATTCGGGCTTTCAGTCTGGGGCTACGATCAAGACGTCAGCTACGGCTACCCCGCCGGCATGAGCGTGAAGGCGATCAACACCGTCATCGTGCCTCCGGTACCCCAGTAAACGACGCCGTCTGCGCAGACGTCACGCGTCGGCAAAAGTGGTGTCGCAGCAAGTGGGGCCGCGATCACCTGGCCGAAGTCTCTGCCGCGGCCTGAGCTCACGGAGCGTGCCCCTAAGGGCAGTTCGGGCGCTTTTCCGCCTTGATCTCCTGCTTCCCTTCGGCTGCTTCTTGTTTCGTCTCGATCTTGCCCTTTTCCCATTGGCGGTTTGCTTCGTCGCTGCCGCCCTCCAGCCAGCCCCCGACCGCGCGGCCGGTCTGTTTGACGCCGGCGACACCGGTCTCGGCGCCGGCCTCGACGCCCTGGCCAGCCGTGCGACCTGCCATCTTGACGTCGTCACCCGGCCCATCGCGGCACTCGTAGGGATATTCGGCTTCGTTGTGTGAACAGCCTGCGAACGCCACGCACAGCGCCGCAACACCACAGAGACTAGCTCGCATCGACATGGCTTCCTCCAGAGCGCATCAAGTCGCTCGAGACGGAAAGGTGCATCGCATGTGCCATTGCCACGCTGAGCGGCTCGCTCATTCGCAGGCGCAAAAGTGGTGCCGATTGCCACACGGGAAATCACCCGACGCAATTTCGTCTCACGGGGCGCGGCCAGGGGCGGATCACGCAGAACGCAACAGTGACGCGCGTGCGTGGCGTTTTGCCCTTATTTTCCGTTCAGGCGTCCGCTGGACCAATCGTTGCTTTGCGAGGTCCCGATGCCCCATTGCGGGACATCACTAGAACGAAGAAAGGTTGGCGAGGATGAGTGCAGCAAAGAAGGCAGAGTCGATGATGGCGAGCGTGGGGGACAAGGTCAGTGAGCTCGCTGACCGCGCCGTTCACGGCATCGAAGACATGCTGTCGTCGAGCAAGAAGAAGAAGCCTGCCGCGAAACGCAAGCCTGCCGGTAAGACTGCCAAGAGGGTCGAAAAGATCGCCAAGAAAGTGGGCGCCGCTGCAAAGAAGGTCGCCACGAAAGTGAGGCGGGCGGTCAAGAAGGCAGCTCCGAAGAAGAGCGCCCCCAAGAAGGCAGCTCCGAAGAAGAGCGCCCCCAAGAAGGCGGCTCCGAAGAAGAGTGCCCCCAAGAAGGCAGCTCCGAAGAAGAGCGCCCCCAAGAAGCGCTAGTCGGGGCGCGGGCCGCCGGGGCCCAGCAGCATTCTCACCGTAATGAGTGAGCGCTGCGTTGCGTTATCTCAGCGTGTTCAGCACGAGGAGAATAATTCGCATGTCACGCCTTGGTTCCTTTGCTTGTTTTGGGGTTTTGCTGCCGCTCGCGCTCGCGGGTTGTGGCATGGGGGCTTTGGGTCAGGCTGCCGTCGTCGACGAGAAGGGCGCTGAAGGCGCCCGACGGGGCTTCGATCGACCCATCGCAGTGGGCGCCACGCTCCGGCCCGACGTCAGGTACTCGCTACGCGGGGCCGGCGCCCCAGCGATACACTACGAAGCCGCCGACGAGTCCGTGCTCGAGGCCGGCGACGGAACCATACGCGGCAAGGCGGCTGGCCTCACCAGTTTGCTGTTGGTCACCGATGACGGCGTGGTCGTCGACTTCTTTCATCTTTGGGTAAAGGAGCCAACGTCGCTCGCGCTTTCGCAGCTCGGACAAGACGACAAAGCCATCGAGCTCGGGGGCCGCGTCGATCTGATGACGGGCGAGTCGCTGCACCTCGGCGTCACGTTGCGCGGCGAAGGACAGGACCTGGGTGGAGAAGCCGCAGACAGCTGGAAGCTGGACGGTCGCGCCGCGGCGCTGCTCGAAGAAGGTCGCTCGGGTCGACGCAGAGTCGTCGCTGTCGAGCCAGGCCGCTCCAAGCTGGAGGTGCGCATGCTCGATCGCATCGCATCCCTCGAGATCAACGTTCACGACAGCAAGGAGAAGACCCGATGAAACACTGCATGTCGATCATGGGTGCGCTGCTCCTGAGCAGCGTGGTGGGCTGCGGGCCGAGTCTGTCGGCGGTCAGCACGCCTCCTCCGACGCGCACAGGTGGCCACCGAGCGGACATCTTCGATGAGGACGAAATCAAGATCAGCCAGGGCATCGCGATCGCATTCGATTGCGCCGACATTTGGACTGGCGACCCGTGCACGGTGGCGTCGCTCGGCACCGAAGACAAGAAGATCGCCCGCGTCTATCCCGCCTTCCTCGAGCGCCAAAAGACACCGTGGGGCCTCGAGGTCGCGCCGCGGTCGGCGTTCGTGCTGGCCGGCGTGTCGCGCGGAGAGACGGTGATGACAGTCACCTCGTGGAGCGGCACGCGGGCGGTGGTGATCACCGTCGAGTAGCGCCGCCTCGACTATGATGTCGAGATGGTTCGTATCGACGTCGAATACACTGGTGGTCTTCGCTGCCGCGCCGTGCATGTGCCCTCCAAGGCCGAGCTCGTCAGCGATGCGCCGCGAGACAATCACGGCAAAGGCGAGGCCTTTTCACCAACCGACACGCTGGCGACCTCACTCGCGTCGTGCATGTTGACCACCATGGGGATACTCGCGCAAAAGCGCGGCTACGCGATCGAAGGTAGCTCGGCGTATGTGGACAAGCACATGACGACCGAAGCGCCGCGGCGCGTGGCAAAGCTCTTTGTACGGGTGAACATGCGCGCGGCAGCTGTGGACGAGGCGGGTAAGCGTGCGCTCGTCGATGTCGCCGAGAGCTGCCCGGTTCGACTGTCCCTCGCAGAGCACGTCGTCGTCGACACCGACTACGTGTGGGTGTGAGAGACGACATCCACCGACAGCAAATATATCTACGTGCGATGCGCGCCAGGCAAAGGAGCGGGAAAGCGCATCGACGAGCGCGCGCGTCGTGTACGCTGCGGGGATGCGAGCGCACCTCTGCATCGCGGGCCTCGTGTCACTGATCGCCGCCGCGGGCTGCACTGGCGAGATCGGCGACGTCGATTCGATCGAGGGTCCGCCTGCGGGGCCAGTCTGCACCTCCATCGAGAGCCCCGGCGCGCCGGTGCCGATGCGCAGGCTCACTGCCGTGCAGCTTCAGCGGACGATTAACGACGTGCTCGGCGTCGAGACGCCGCTCAACGTCACCGACGAGAAGCTGTTCACCTTTCGGAGCAACGTCTCGAGCTCGATCGACTTCGCGAGCGCTCACGGCTATTTGGACTTTGCCGAAATCAGCGTGGCAGCAGCCGATCTCTCGGCCTGCACAGAGGCTGGCGAGGCGTGCGACGCGTGGCTGTTCGAAGAAGTTGGAGAGCGGCTCTTCCGGCGGCCGCTCGATGACGAAGAGCTCGCTCGCTATCAGGCGCTATTCGACGAAGGCGCTGTAGAAGACGGCCCGCTCGAGGGCGCCCGTTGGGTGCTCGAGTCGATGTTGCAGAGCCCGACCTTGCTCTACATGGACGAGGTCGGCAAAGACGACGGTTACTTGGACGACTTCAGCATGGCGTCACGCTTGGCCCTCACACTCTGGGGCCAGAACCCCGACCGCGAGTTGCTCGAGCGCGCCGCCGCAGGCGAGCTCTCGACCCCGGCGCAGATCGAGGCCGAGGCGTCCCGTCTGCTCGCGGACCCGCGCAGCTCAGGCGGCCTCACCGATTTCGTCGACCAATGGTTGCGCCTCGAGCGGCTGAACGACCCGGATGCACGGCCCGATCTGGAAGCGCTGGGCAGCGAGACACTGACCGCGATGCGGCAGGAGCCCGTGCAGCTCTTTCGCATGTTGCTCGACAGCGGCGCAGACATTGACAGCCTGCTCACGACCCACACGACAGTGGCGCTCGACCCGCTCACAGCGCTCTACGCAGGTGACATCGTGCAGACCTCAGCCGGCGCGTTCGAGCTCGACCCGGCTCGACGTGCAGGCCTGCTTTCGCTGCCCGGCGTGATGGCAGCGCTGTCGCACGCCGAGGCAACCTCACCCACTCTTCGTGGCTTCGCCGTGCTGTCGAACTTCTTGTGCACACCACCGAACCCGCCACCTGCGGGTGTCAGCGTCACGCTGCCTGACATCGGCGAAGGCAAGTCGACGCGCGAACGGCTGGAGGCACACTTCAGCGACCCCACCTGCAACGCTTGCCACGGCCCGATGGACGGCATGGGCTTCGCGTTCGAGGGCATCGACTGGCTCGGTCGCAGCCGCGACGAAGAGTTCGGTAAACCGATCGACGACACCAGCTCGTTTCTCCTCGACGGCGAAGAGATCACGGTCGAGGGGCCAGCTGGCTTGGCCGACGCGATGGCCGCCAGCGAGGGAGTCGCCAAGTGCGTCGCGCAGCAATGGGCGAGCTACGGCGGTGGTGTCCCCGATAAGGAAGAGACCGCGTGTCTCGTCGAGAAGCTCGCCGAAGAAGCGCAGGCACCGGATGGATTGCGCAGCATGATCCTCACCTTCGTGACCTCCGATTGGTATCGGCGCGGGCCTGTCCTCGTCGCAGGAGAATCGCCATGACCAGGCGAGTCCTGCTTCCGACTCGGCGCTCTCTCTTGAGGGCTGGCGCAGCCGGCAGCGCACTCGCGCTGTTTCCTTGGCTGCGCGCCTCAGCGGCGCCCACCCCTCCACGCATCCTTTTGTTCTTCACACCCCACGGCACCGTGTGGGATCAGTGGCGACCGACTGGTGGCGAGACCAACTACACTTTCTCGCCCATCCTCGAGCCACTCTCGGCGTATCGCGAGAAAATGGTGATCGTCGACGGCATCGAGCTGAAAACTGGCACCTCGTATTACATCCCGCACACCTACACGATGCCGGTGTTGTGGACGGGCTCTCCAATCGACACATCCACCAGCGAATTCTGCCGCGAAGATCACGGCCAGTGTTTCGGGTGGAACACGGGCGTTTCCGTCGACCAGTTCATCGCGAGCCAGCTGACAGGCCTCGCTACGCCCTACTCCAGCATCGAGCTCGGCGTCGGTTGTGGCGGTCTGCACCCGGCCACCCGCATGATCTACACAGCGCCAGCAATGCCGCGCAGCCCGCTCGACTCGCCCGACATCGCGTACAACGCCCTCTTCGGCACGATCGACCCGGATCAAGAACAGGCAGCCAAAGACGCAAAGCGCCGGAAGAGCGTGCTCGACAACGTGATCGACGACTTCGGCTCTCGACGCGCAAAGCTCTCAGCCAAAGACAAGCTGCGCCTCGACGCACACGCTGACAGCATTCGCGAGCTCGAGCTCTCGCTCACCGCCGTGTGCGACCCGCCGGCTGCCCCGGAAGGCGTGAACAGCGAGACTTCGATCGATCGGCAGAGCGACCTGATCGCCTCTGCATTCGGCTGCGGTCTGACTCGGGTCGCCAGCATGCAGGTCCGTATCGCCGACAACGACAACACGCTTTACCCGTGGGTCGGGCTCGATGCGGGTGGCCACCATACGCTCTCTCACGACTCCGGCGAGGTGTCCCAGAGCACGCTTGCGGGCCTCTACCGCTGGTACTCCGAGCGCTTCGCGTACCTGCTCGATCAGCTCGCCAACACGCCAGACAGCGACGGCCGCTCGGTGCTCGACAACACGCTGGTCATTTGGGGCTCCGAGCTCGGCCGAGCGTGGGACCACGATATCGGCAATATCCCGTTCGTGTTTGCGGGCGCGACGGATCTCTTGCGCGGGGGCCATTACCTGTCGGGCTCGGTGATCTCGCTCAACCGCATGCTGGTGAGCGCTTGCCACGCGATGGGCCTGACCGACGTCGACACATACGGCAGCCTCGACACCGGCTCCGGGCCACTGCCCGGCTTGTTCATCTAAACCGCAAGCGCCGTCGGCTTCGGTGTCGGCGCCGGCGGCTCGACTGGGCTCACGATGTCCGGTCAGTTCTGAGGCTACGGGTCGCGAATGAGCCCGAGCACCCGCGCATCAGGACCCGTCTTGAGGTGCACTTCGAGCGGCGGCTTCACCGTGTCGCCGCGACGAGAGCGCAGCTTGACGACCGCATAGCCAGCCCCGGTCGGGATCTTCACGCATGCACGCGCGTCGTTCGCGTAGCGATTCAGAATCTCGACGCTCTCGGCGACCTCACCGTCGTCGTCGAGGCGCTCGAGCACGCCATAACGCACGATGCCATGACGCACTCCGACGTCGGTGGCGCACAGCTTGTCGCCGTTTACTTCGAAGTCATCCAGCGGCGACAGCGCCTCGAGGTAGGTGCGGCCGATTGCGAGCTTTCGCTTCTCCATCACGTCGACGAGATACTGATTGGCTCCGGGCTCGCTGAATTGGGCTTGCGCCACGATTGCCTGAATATGCTCGCGCGTGAACTTTACGATGATCTTCGCCGCCCAGAAGGCGTCGGTGCGATCCATCTCCATGAAGGGGAACCACGGGTAGGCTTCACGCCACGTCTTCGGGTCCCAGTCCACGTCGGAGCCGAACCATCCGAGCGCAATGAAGCCTGTCGGCTTCAAACCTTCCCAATGGCGGTCGTGCAAACCGAAGGTGAACAACGCCTTGGGTTGGTGCTCCCAGTCGAAAAAGTGCTCGTAGCCGTCCTCTTTGCGGAGCTTCTCGGCGCCGTGGCCGCCCAAAGCCTCGCCAAAGTCGACCAGGTAATGGCGTAGATACTTCTTGCCGCCATCCTCTATGTACATGTCGAGAGTGTTGTCCTCTTTCATGTCCGTGTGGTTCGTCCAGGCCGCCAATACGCGTAGCCCGCGCAGCTCGCGTCGGTGCTGGTGAGGCACGACGTCATTGACGTCATCGTGTCGAACACCCTCCGCCGAGAAGCCTCCCTTCGGGACACCGGAGAGGTACTCGCTGGCAGTTGCGCGATAGAGACCAGCCTTGGGCGCCGGGCCACCCGCTAACACCTCATCCAACATGGCCTGCGTGTAGGGGACCTTTTCCCCGAGATCATTCTTCGCCATGGCCTTCTTCCCGATGACCAGCTGATCGCGCGGAAGGTCAATCACGTAGTCGGCTGGCACTTGAAATCCGAATGCGTGGAACATCCGATTGACCACGACGTTCGAGCCCGTCTGCATCTCCGGGTTCTCTTTGCGATCGAACTTCACCAAGAACGATCGATCGTTGGCATCGGTCATCACGAAGCCGAGCGCACCGCCGCCCACCTTGCCTGCCTTGACCGTGAATGGCGCTTTGGGCGGCCCTTTTGTGTCCGGACCGCGCGCGATTTCTTCATTGCTGAATGGCTTGCGACCCAGCCGATTCTGAAACCAAGCCGAGTCGGGTACCTCTTCCAGTGCGTTCACGTTCCATGCGCGTTCTTGATCCGGCAAGGTGAGCGCACGCTCGAGCCGGCGCATCACGAACAGATCTGCGAAATATTGCTTGATGAGATAGTCCCGTTCTTCGGGTTCCGGTATCGCGCGCGTATCGTCGACCGACCACACCACCGGCTGGTCGCGAAAGCGAGCGTGACTACAGCCGATGACGGCAGCCAGCGAAGCCGTCAAAAGCGGAGCGATGCGACGGAGCTTCATAGGAGATCGTCCCGATCGGAAAACGCCCGCAGCGGGTCGGTGGTGAAAATGACCTGTACGCCCTCGCCGCCCGCGACCTCGGCGCTGAGATAGACCTTGTCGTGTTTGCGGAGAATGAGCCCGCCGCCGCCACCGACATGAAAGTGGGGGTCTTCGAACATGGCTTGAAAATTCTGGGAGACTTCGCCAGCATCGACGAACAGAGTGCCCGCGAGAAACTCGTGAATGGGGTATTGGTATTCGACCGTTGCCACGAAAATCTTCTCGTCTCTGAAGCGATACAGCGGATACCCGCGGAGGCGGTGCGGCCCACCCAACGACGGCAGCTCGACGAAAGGGATCTCGTCTTCGGGGCCTGCAACCGCTTGATATACAGCGCGCAACACCAGCAATCGATTGCCACGAAATAGATCGATGTAGCCGGTCACTTGGGCGCCGAACTGCGCATACTCGTACTGACGAAAGGGCAGGGCACCGCCGCCGAACACTTCGCCATAAAATGCATGGCCGCTTTGGTGCGTCTCGTCGTGGACGGCGAGTGTGGCAACAGCCTCGGCCTCGGCGACCACCGGCTCGTCGTCGTAGCCGACGATGCGGCTCGTGTCGTACACCGACTCGAGCGCTCGGTCGCCCTTCGCCAAGCCGCGCGGTGCGTCGAACTCGTACGATTTGAAGCGACCTCGAGCGCCGATTCGCGCTTGTATGCCCGGCTCGCCGAGGGTCGCACCGATCGTCACGAGCTGCCGAAAGCGCTGCTCGGCGTAGAACGATTGATTGCTGTTCTTGCGCGGGTCGGCGTTGCGCACGAGCTCTTCGACAGCGCCGTCACCGCCCAAACCATAGAAGCGCAACGAGGGGTGGTCTTCGAAGCTAGTGGTGGACTCGAGCCACAGCGGCGTGCCCCCGACCCGGTCGGCCGCGATGGAGAGCGTGTAGACCTGCTCGCGATCGACGCCCCAGGTGGCCTTTATCTTTGCCTCCTCGCCATTACCGCCGAAGTTTCTGTAAAATGCTTGCACACCGATCTGCGCACCGAGAAAGGTGCTCAGGGTGAACACCGGCAGAATGGCCGCAGTGCCAGGCCCGTCCTTCCCGAGCTCCTCGTCCTTGAAATAGAGGACGTTCTCGACCCGCTCGATGACGTGGTGCTTCTCGACGTAACGCAGGCCTTCGCGCAGCGGGGTGAACAGGAGCCCGACGAACGCCCCCGGGATCGAGAGAATCGCCCGCGGCAGCAGCAGCGCGACGTCTTCGCCCTCGATGGGTCGAGACGTCTCCAGCCCGCGCACCAGGTCGGGCTCGACCACCTTGGGCGGTGGGTCGGCGTCTTCTTCTAGCGCCATTGCTTGGGTCGACCCGAGCAAAAGCGGGCTCACAGCCACGAGCCTCGTCATCAGCCGCACGTGCGCTCGGACCACACCCACCACGTCTGTCGCCCTCATGGCGCTAGTCGACACGCCGAACGCATACCATGACGCTCCACCGTTACCGCCTTTTCTTGTCTTTGGGTGCGCGTGCGAAGTCCAAGTTGAGCGCCATTGCGATGGCGATGCCATTCGCTGTCACCGCCAGCTTGCCCCACTCGCATGAAATCAACAGGCTCGACGCCGGGTCGATCGTGTCCGAAAACGCCACATCTTGTTCGAGTGTGCGTTTGAAATCCCATTTGATGGGCGCTTTCTCCAGCGCCGAGTTGATACCGGAGATCACTACGCCGTCGAGCAGCGCAGGCAGCTTGGAGAAATCGGCGGCTTCGATATGTAGGTGCAAATGCAGGTCTTGATAGCCGAGCTGGTCGCCCACGCTGGGGATGATGAGCACGGTCAGGTTGTCGACGTTGACTGTTGGCTCTAGGCCGGCAAACCCCCAACCGATCACTGCGTGACAGCAAACGCGCACGCCCTTGCCAGCAACGAACTCGACGCTCTCAGGCGCACCCAGGTCGAGGTAGCGATCGTCCCGGTGGTCGCCGTCGTCGCTCAAGATCACTTTGCAAGGGAGCAAGTGCTTCAGCGCTAGCCCGAATTCTTCAGCAGTTATCGCTCCTTCTATGAACATGCTCGCGGGCGCCTCTTCGCCTTCATGGCGCTGCAAGCACAACGCGGGCCGTCGCGTGAACTGGGCGAAACGCCCCATAACCGCGTGGCTCTTGGCGCCATTTCGTCACAGCCACGCGCGGCCGCCACACATCGTGGTAATTGGCTACGGCTTCGGCATCAAGAGCTCGCCGTACTCGTCCCGCAGCTTCGACTTCAGGAACTTGCCCGTCGAGTTACGTGGCACCTGGTCGACGAACACGTAGTGGTCGGGCAGCCAGTATTTCGGAAACTGCGCGGCCAGGTGAGCCCCTAGCTCGTCACCGGTGGCGCTCGCGCTGGGCTTGAGCGCAACCGCTGCAATGGGTCGCTCATCCCATTTCGGGTGACGACCTGCGAACACGGCCGCCTCGAGCACCGCGGGGTGCGCCATCAGCGCGTTCTCCAGCGCGACGCTGCTGATCCACTCGCCCCCCGACTTGATGACGTCTTTGCTCCGATCGGTGATGCGTACGTAGCCATCTGGGCAGATGGTCACGATGTCGCCGGTCTTGAACCAACCATCACTGGTGAAGCGGTCCGCGCCTTCGGCTCCGAAGTACGAGCGCGCGACCCACGGTCCGCGAACCTCGAGCTCGCCCATGCTGAGCCCGTCCCACGGGAGCTCCCTGCCATCGTCCGTCACGTGTCGAGTTTCGACGAAGGGCACCGGGATACCTTGAGATGCGCGCGCGCTGGCGGCCGCCGCCTCACCGCGGGCAGCCACCGTCGGCTTCACGCGCGCGAGCGTGCCGAGCGGGTTCGTTTCGGTCATGCCCCACGCGTGCGTGACAGCCAGCCCATGCCGCGCCTGAAAGCCTTCGATCATGGCCGGCGGTGCAGCCGCGCCGCCGATCACCATGGTGCGGACGTGACTCATGTCCCAGCGCTTCGGCTCGGCGTCGAGGCGAGCCAGAATCCCGTTCCAAATCGTGGGTACACCGGCGGCGACGGTGACCTTTTCGCCGACGATCAAATCGAGCAGCGAGTCCGGGTCGAGGTGAGGCCCTGGAAACACGAGCTTCGAGCCATTGAGCACCGCCATGTACGGCATGCCCCACGCCGCCGCGTGAAACATGGGAACCACCGGCAACACAACGTCGCTGTTACCGAGACCGATGGCGTCGCGCATCGATCCCGCGAGCGCGTGCAGCACCGTCGAACGATGCGAATACACGACACCTTTCGGGTTACCGGTGGTGCCCGAGGTGTAACAAATCATCGCTGCGTCGTTCTCGTCGCCGTGCCTGAAAGGCGAGCCCGGCCGCGGACCAAAGCCTGCGCCGGGCGCGCTTGCCTCTTCTTGCGCGAGCAGCGCTTCGTAATCGAGCAGCGGCGCTGCTGTCTCGCCGGGCCCATCCGCCACCACGATGACGTGCTTCACCGTCGTCAGATCCGCTCGAAACCGCTCGAACAGCGGCAAGAGCGAGCGATCCACCAGGACGACGCTGTCCGCTGCATGGTTCGCGATGTACGCGAGCTCGGTCGGGTGCAGGCGCAAGTTCAGCGTGTGCACCACGGCGCCGATGGCGGGCACCGTCAGATACAGCTCCAGGTGCTCGCGATGGTTCCAACAGAAGGTCGCCACGCGGTCGCCCTTCTTCACGCCGAGGCGCAAGAGGGCTCGCGCCAGCCGCTCGCAGCGCGCATACGTCTCCTGATTCGTTTGCCTCAGCAGGCTCTTGTCGGGTCGCCGAGTGACGACCTCTGAATCGGGAAAGATCGCCCGCGCGCGCTCCAATAGGTGCGTGATCGTCAGCGGGAACCCCATCATCTGGCCGTCGAGCATTGCGTCGATCCTCCTGCACGATCCGTCGCGCGCTCATGCTAGCGTCTTGGCCGTCTGGAGGGGTTGTCATGACGCCTGTGAAACGCGCGCTTGCGGCCCTGCTTGTCACCCTCGCCGCGGCCTGCCGCGAAGAGATGCCGCTGCCCAGCGTGGGCGGCGCAGGTGGTGAGTCGCAAGGTGGCGCGCCCGTCGGCGGCGCGAACGAAGGCGGCGCTCCTGCTGGCGCGCTCATCATGTCGTGGAATCTGGAGACATTCCCCAAGAGCTCGAGCACGGTCGAGAAGGCGAGCGCGGTCATCGCATCGCTGAAGCCCGCGCTGCTTGCCGTCGTCGAGGTGGACAACACCTCGGTCTTCCAAGGCATGGTCGCCGACTTGCCGGGCTACGCGCACGTGCTCAACGACGACCCCGGCGCTTTCACGCGCGTCGGCCTGGTGTTCGACGAGTCCCGCGTCAGCCTCGGCAACGTCGACACGCTCTTCAAGGGCAACAACTACGCGTTTCCTCGACCGCCGTTGCGTGCCAGCGTGAACCTCGCGCTAGCCGACGGCAGCACCTTCAGCTTCGTCGCCATCGTGCTTCACCTGAAAGCGATGGTCGATCAAGACAGCGAAGAGCGACGCCGCGCGGCGGTGATCGCCTTGGACGACTACGTTCGCGACCAGCTCGCGCTCGGCGAAGAGGACGACTTCGTCTTGCTCGGCGACTTCAACGACAAGATCGACGAGCCGCCGCAATGGAACGTGTTCGGTCCCTTCCTCGGCGCGCCGGAGACGTACAGCTTCCTCACCGAGGCCGCCGCGGCCGATGGCGACTACTCCTACATTCCGTTCAGCTCACTCATTGATCACATCCTGGTCACCGACGGCGCCATCGCTGAGCTCGGCGGCGACAAAGCACAAATCTTCCACCTCGAAGAAGAGGTTGGCGCGTACGAATCCACCGTCAGCGACCACCTACCTGTGGGCGTTTACGCAATCGGCACCGGCAGCCGTTAACGGCCTCCCCGGCTTCGCGTCTTGCTTCCCATGAAGACCCGAAGCCTGTTCGCCGTCGCCTCGATCGTGCTCGGATGTGCGCACGCGGAGCCCCGATTGTTGTTCAACGGCCGTCCTGCTTGCGGCAATGTCGTCGCCAAAGGGGAGGTTCAGCCGAAGCCCCAGCCTTCGCCCACCCCGCCTCCGCCCGCGCCGCCTCCGCCCGCACCGGCGCCGGCTCCGCCGCAGTTGTTCCTCGGAGTTGGTTGATCATGGCCACCGCGCAGCTCGATCTCACGTGGATAGGTGGCGCCACCGAGCGCAGGTTGCGAAAGCGCCGCCCCGGCAGCGACCGGTTGCCCTGGGGAACGATCTGCGCAGCCGAGCTCGATAGCGCCCACTTGCGCGAGGCGCGCGCCGTGTGGACGAACGCCGTCTTCACCGAATACGCGAGCGCCGCAGCTTTTGCTTCGTTCTCGAGCGCGTGCCTCGAAGCCTGTGCACCCATCGATCTCACAGCCACCATCACTGACTGCGCCGTCGACGAGCTCGCACATGTCGAGCTCGCCTCACGGCTCTTGGCGGAGCTCGGCGGCGCGGCGCCGTTCGAAACGGATCTCGAGAAGGTTTCGCCCCTGACGACGGTCGGGTTTCGCGCTGTCATGCGCGCAGCCGAGATCGCCGTCACCACCTCGTGTGTGGGTGAAGCACTGAGCTTGCCGGCCTTGCGTCATGGCAAAGGCACGACGCAACATCCATTGGCGCAGGCCGTGATCGCGCGCCTACTCGCCGACGAGGGCGCGCATGCCCGCGTTGGCTTCACGTATCTCGCGTGGGCCGAAGAGCGCACCACCAAAGGCGAGCGCGAGCACCTGGCCGAGCTGGCACTCACGACGATCGCAGCTTATGCGTCGCTCTGGCAGTCGAGCGACTGCGCGTGCCCCAAAACGGCGCTTACCACTTCGATCGACGCCAACTATCGCGCAGCGATGCGGCGCGCGGTCAGAGAGCAGATCGCGCGGCCCTTGGCCAAGGTGGGTGTCGACCTCGACCCTGAACGTCTCGCAGCGTTGCTTCAGGACACCAGCGTGTAGGGCTCCCTGACTAAGAACCCTGACGCTTCTCCTCGAAGACGAGGTGGTCGAGGGGGAAGTCAACCACGCGGAACACGTGGTTCTTGTCGAACCAGGAGCACTTGACCGCGCCCCCGCTGAGCATCGTCGACACCAGCATCTTCGGGCCGTCGTGGAGCTTGCCGTGCTTCACGATGCAGCCGACTTCGATCTTGTTGGTGTCTGTCATTCTGGTCCCTCGGCGCGTCAGTCTACACCCCGCGGTAGGCAGCGAACAGCGAGCGTGAAAGCATGCTCGCGATGCGCCGTCTTCGGAAGCCGTTGCCGACCTGCTTCCGCTGGGTCTCCGTTGTGCTGTGCCTGCTCTTGCATTGGTTTTGGGTGCCGTCGGCGCTCGCTCAACAGACTCCCAAAGTCTTCATCGAGCCCCGGCCGGCTTGGGTGAACGTCTCCAGCCAGCGCGGCACGCGAGAACCCGAGGCAGACGGCGGGGTCGCGGTTCTCCACCTCGAGCGCCAGGTCAACTACGAGCGCGGCAGCAGCGCTCGCTACGTCGCCGGCGAGATGAAGGTCACCACCCAGGCGGGCGCCACCTCGCTCGGCGAGCGTACGTTCGAATGGAATCCCTCGCATGAGCGGCTGGTGTTGCACACGCTGTCGATTCGGCGAGATGGCGTCGTGACATCGCATCTGGCTGCCAAAGACATTCAGGTGCTTCACCGTGAAGCGCGGCTCGAGAAGAACCTCTACGACGGAGCCAGGACGGCGGACATCATCCTCTCCGACCTGCGCGTGGGCGACGTGCTCAGTTACGAGTACTCGGTCATCGGCCAGAACCCCGTGCTCGACGGTCACTACGCGGACGGCATTGGGCAGTCTGTGCCCATCGCCGTGGGCTCGTATCGCGTGCGCATCGTAAGCGACAGGCCGCTCTACACGAAGGCTTTCCACGGAGCGAAAGTGCCGCAGCAGACCGTGCAAGGCAACGTAACCAGCTACGATTGGCACCAGCTCGATTTGCCGGCGAGCCGCGTCGACGACGGCACTCCCGCCGGCGAAAGCGGGGTCCCCTGGGTAGAGCTCAGCGACTTCGCCTCTTGGCGCGAGGTGGCAAGCTGGGGCAACAAGCTCTTCAAGCTGCCCGCTGCAACGAAGGAGCTCGACGATTGGCGCCGCGTGATCGCCGGGGCGTCGCAGGACGAGACAGCCAGGGCGCTCCTCGCGCTCAGGCGGGTACAAGAAGAGATTCGCTATCTCTCGCTGTCGTTCGCTGAAAGCTCACATCGACCGGCGCAACCCGCCGTCGTTTTGCAGCGCCGGTTCGGCGACTGTAAGGACAAGAGCCTGCTCGCCGTGGCGCTGCTGCGCGCGCTGGGAATCGAGGCCCACGTGGCGCTCGTTTCTACCACCGCTGGCAAGAGCATCTCGCAACGGCTGCCATCGATCGAGGCGTTCGATCACGCCATCGTCAGAGTCCGCGCCGATGGCAAAGAGTGGTGGTTCGACCCCACGCTGCTCTACCAGCGCGGCGGCGCCACCGAGGTGACCGTCGACGCCTACCCGGCCGCCTTGGTGCTGGAAGAGTCGACCGAAGCGCTCACCACCATCGACCCTGTCGCGCACGCACAAGCCGACGTCTACGCGGTCGCCAGCTACTCGCTGCCGGAGTGGGGTGGGCCTGGCACGCTCGAGCTGATCACCACGTTTCGACATGGCTACGCCCAGTCGATCCGGTCGGCTCACGCCGCGAAGTCGGCGACCGATTTTGCCCGCGCGATCAGCGAGGGCGTGACCGCGCAACATCCGCTCGCCAGCCTCAAGGACACGAAGGTCGACGATGACGAGGCGGAGAATCAGCTCCGAATCGCGCAGACCTTCGACCTGCCCGCCAAGAGCTGGAGCGGAGAGGCACCGAGCTACGCATTCGAGCTCAGCCCGATCTGGTTGTCCAACGTCGTCGCTTCAGCCGCAGTCGATCGGGTCTCGCCGCTCTCGCTGACGCACCCCGTTCGAATGGTTCACGACGTGAGAATCGATGCCCCCGAGCCGATCGCTGTGGAGAAGACCAGCGGTGCGGCCGATAGCGCGTTTTGGCGGCTGGACTGGAAAGCTCAGTCCGGAGGAAACCGCATCACGTTGCACTACGATTTCACGACCAAGACGGACATCGTCCAAGCCGCCGACCTTGGCGGCTATCGAGATGCCACCGCGGCACTCTCGGTCGAAGCCAGCTTTCACATTTCGAAGCAACCGCCGCGGCTGCCCCCAGCGCTGACTGGAGGCCCCGCTTTCAGCCTGACGGCTGCGCTTGCTATCGTCGTCGTCTGGACGTTGGCGATGGTGGGCGGTGCCTTTTGGTTGCAGCGAAAGCAGCCCTGGCTGCAGCGCCCGAACATTCCTTACACCCCGAGCTTGGTCGGCAGAAAGGGCTGGCTCGCGCTGCTGGCGTTGCCAGTCAGTATCGCTCCGATTCGTCTGGTATTGGACAGCTTCCGCTTGTTCGAGGGAGTCCTCGACCGGGACACGTGGAACGGCCTGACGAACCCGGCTTCGGCCGTCTACTCAGCTGCCTGGGCGCCAGTCTTGCTCGCCGAGATGTGCGCCAACGCGACATGCGTCGTCGGCGTCTGGTGGGTGGCTTATCTGTATTGGACGCTCGGGCGCAGCTTTCCCATCGCGCTCATCTGCGTCAGCGTCTTCAATGGCATCGTGTTGCTCCTCGACGCGCTCGCCGTTGGTGCCTTGTTGCCGAATACGGAGGCGAGCGACCAGCCGCTGCCGCGCCTCGCCGGCGTCGCGGCGTGGTGCGCCTATGTGCTCTGGTCACGCCGTGTGCGTTCCACTTTTTTGCCCCACGAGCCGCTTGCCGAGGAGCCAGTCTGGCGCGACGAGCCGGCCGAGGTTGGTCCGACCGCAGCCGGCGAGAGCGACGAGCCTGCCCCACCGCGGCCGAGGAGAACGCGACCGCGGAGAGCGCGCCCGCCCGCCGACGAACCGACGTAAAGTCCTTGAGGAGGGAAAGAGGTTCGAACTTTTGGTACCTTTCGGTACGGCGGTTTTCAAAACAGGTAGCGTCTGCTCTCGCATGCGCCTTCGATCAGCTTGATCTTGCGGACCGCGCGCGGCGAGGCGCCCAGAGAAGCGCCGGCAGTTGGTGACAGCTTGCGGCCGATCGCGACGGTTGACGAGGTTGTCGACCGACTTGTCGAGCTTTGCGAGGCCAACGGGATCGTCGATGTGTACGCCGACCAACGCGAAACTTTTATGTTGCAGAGCGCGTTCGAGAAGCGGAGGCTTCGTTACACGTCAATCGCCTGGACCAACCAAAACAAGATCAAGGCCGTCGAGATTGTGCGCCGCTGGCTCCGCGAAGGTCAGCTCTCCCTGCCCTCACACGACCGCCTACGCGCTGAGCTCGCCGCGTTCGAAGAGAAGATCACCCCCTCGGGCGCCTTCACCTTCGCCGGTCGCAATTCGCACGACGATTACGTCGCGTTGCTTCTCACGGGCGCGATGGCTGACGCCGAGAACATGCTCCTTCGATGCGGCGAGGGCCACGCTTTCGACGACGAAGAGCCCGACGGCCGGGACTACTGGGAGCGCCAGGCGGACGAAGCAGCACAGGGGTATCGGTACCTAAATCTTGGGCGGGCCTACTGACAGGCAACAGGAATAGGCAATGGCAAACACCGTCACCATCTCGCCCATCGTCCCCGTCACCGCCATCATCGGCACCACCACGCTGGAGCTGCCGTCGGCCAGCCCCGCGCCGTCAGCCGAGCCTGCCGAGGCATTCCGCGTGGCGATGCCGGCGACCACGACGCGAAGGAGGGCTCGGCTTGACCGCTCGCCGGAACTCGTCGCGTCGTCGCAGCACGTGTCGCTGCTGTTCGAGGGCGGTCGGCCAGGCGAGGGCTGAACACGATGGCGGCCAAGGGCTAGGGGCGCCTTGGCCGTCCACTGGCTGAAATTGAATTTCATTGGCGTGTCAAAAGTCGGAGCAATCTCCACGACATAGGCGCGGCAAGATCTTAAGATCTTTGATCTTTTTGGGCACGTGGTTATACACACAAGATGTCCACCCCCGCCGAGGAGACCCGCGCCACCGACGGTGAGCGCGACTACCCGGTGCTATCGCGCGCGCCGATCACGGAGGCGCTGCTGAATTTCGCTTTCGGCCCCTCGGTGACACTCGAGGCAATCGTCGGACATGCCGACGAAGTCAAGGGCGCGTTCCCCAAGAAGAGCGATCGAAAAGACGTACAAACGACCTTTGATGCTGCGACGGGCGAGCTCGCCACGACTTCGGTCGCGCAGGGCTTCCTGCTCAACACCGAGGACGGCACCCGCGCACTCCAGCTGCGGACGAACGGGTTCACGTTCAGTCGCCTGCCCCAGTACCTCGACTGGCGCGAGTTTGAGGCGGAAGCTCGTGGGCACTGGAGCACGTTCGTGGCGAGGGTGGCACCGCCAACAGTGCGGCGTGTCGCCCTGCGGTTTATCAACCGGATCGTGATACCTCGCCACGCCCAGTTCGAAGAGTACTTCGCCACGCACGTGACAGTTGGCCCCGAGTTGCCGCAGCTGTTCTCCGGCGTTTTCATGCGCGTGATCATGTCGGCTGATGGAGCTCAGGTTTCGATAACAAAGGCGGTCGATGGCACCGGCGCGACGGACAGCGAACTACCGGTGATCTTGGACATTGAGGTGTTTGCTCAGTGCGAGGTTGATCCGTCGTCTGAAGAGCTCTGGGCGCTCGTCACTAAATTCAGGCGCCTCAAGAACCAGTTCTTTTTCGGAAGCATCACAGCCAAAACCCGGGGGCTCTATGAGTAGGTACAGGGACGATTGCGCCACGTCGCTGCTGGATGGTCCTGGCGGCGCAGCCGGACACGACGGCATCGAGATTACTAGGCAGTGGTTCCAAGGCGGTACCAAGCAAGCCAAGCGGCGGCTCCCCATCGGTATTTTCCCGCCGGAGCCCATGCCCACCGAACGACAGCTGCGCACGCTCGCCACGCTGGACCCCTGTGCTCTCGTGGACCGCGTCCGCGCTGGCGACTTCTCGCCGGGACTAATGGCACGCGCCGCTGAGGCGGTTGGTCAGATCGCGGATTCGACTATCGCCGTTCCCACACTGCTACTGCTGCTCGAGGCGAAGGAGCTGGTGGTGCAGGAGGCGAGCATCTACGGCCTGTCGCGCCATCCGACAGAGGAAGTTGTCGCCGCGCTCCGCGTGATGGCGGAGTCGGACTCGACGCATCGGTTGGTCCGAGAGATTGCCGCCGAGGTGCTGGAGGAGATCTCGGGGTCCTAGTGCTCTTCAGGGTCATGCGATATCGCGCGTCGATGACTGCCTCGACGGCTGAGGAGTTCTTCGACAATGAGCTCGCGCACGAAGACAGCGAGCTGTCCGTGTACGATATCGAGTCCCAAAACTGCGCGCGCGCTCATGTCGAGCACAACGCGAGCGCGCGGCTGGATCCGCCGCGAAACAGCGGCGGATTCGACGTCACCTCACTTGGCTGGAACCATAGTGCAGACGATCCATGCCTGCATTTCTCGTTCACCAACGCGGCGCATCGGCTGCTGGCCACCCCAACCGCTCACGAGCGCCAACAGGTCGCAGCGCAGCTTTTTGCTGATTTAGAAGTCTTTTTTGTCGAGGTGACGAAGGACGCAATGAGAAGTCACGTCCGAATGTGCGTCGAGGCGAAAGACCCCGAGTGGGTTGGGTTCCTGAGCTCCGCCAACTCGAAGTGGCAGAAGTTCGCGACTTAGCGGACCTTCTCGGGCGCCACCCCATCGCGAGGATGGGGCAGAGGCAGCAACAAAGAAAGAGCGCGCGAAGTAGTTTTCGACGCAACTGGAGGCGCGGGTTGTCGATATGCAACCATGGCCAGCGACCAGCCCCCGCCGCCCAGCGCGTCTTCTCAATGCCGTGCTGGCCCACGTCGCCAACGACACCGACGAGCGCGCAGATGACCAGCGAGAGGCGCTGCGCTCCAGCAGGATACTTTGCGGCGACGACTTCGAGCCGTTCAGTGATCCGTCGCACAAGCGGCGCAGGGCTACGAGAACTCTCACAAGAAGGCCAAGCCCAAGGGCACCGTTGGGTTGATCGACCTGCCCCACAGGGCTCAACAAGGCGGGCTATGACGCCGTCATGGCAAGCACGCAGCACGGGTCAACGAGTTGTCTGTTCTACCGAAAGAGTCGCCCAAACTTCTCCGCGACGTGGCATTTGTGTTGCCACGCCGCGTGGTGACGACCGATCTGTCCTTGGCGAGGGCGGTCCACTTGCCCCTCATCTGGAGGCAGTCGCGCATCATGGCGTCCGAGCTGATCGCCTCGAACCGGTAGAAGCGGTTCTTCGAGGCGAGGATCTCTCTGCCAGTCGGGCTCAAGCGCCTGGGGTCGATGCACACCAAAACGCTCGGATTTCGAGAGGAGGGAAAGAGATTCGAACTCTTGGTACCTTTCGGTACGGCGGTTTTCAAAAAGGTAGGGTCCGCTCTCGCATGCCCCTTCGATCAGCTTGATCCTGCGGACCGCGCGCGGCGAGGCGCCTAGAGAGGCGCTGGCAGTTGGTGACAACTTGCAGCCGATCGCGACGGTTTAGCCGGACCTCTGCCAGACGCGCGGGCGCTGCCTCCGTGGGGTTGCTACCCTGGGAAGGCGAACGGCTCGGGGGACAACCCGAGCCGCTCAGCGCGACGCGTTGGAGGCGTCGACGCGTGTCGAAGATCCCACCGAAGCAAGCGCCGAGCAAGGCGCGCGAAGAAGCGGCAAGAGCCGCGCGCAACGAAGCTCTCGTTGATCTTGACCGAGCGGTCTGGTCGCTCGTGCTCGCGGAGCGGCTGGCGGATGCGGACCAAGAAGGGCTATCGGCTGCGCTCACGTGTCTCAAGGCGGTGAGGGCAGCTGTGCTCCATGAGGGCAGCTGGCCCGTCTCGTCAGCAGAGCGCTGGGAGCGTTTGCAGCGGGCGGCGAAGAGGCTCGGGGCTGTGCTCCCAGGCGAGGAAACCCGCAGCGAGCGAGCGCGACGTGCAGGCCGGTTGCCTGGTCGATGCGTGCCGGGCGAGGCGCCGATACCCGCTGATGCAACAGGTGACATGCGCCTCGCCCTCGCCCGCGAGCTTCGTTGGATGCCGCGCGGAGGCGAATGTCCTTTATGTCTCGTGCTTCGTCGCCGATCTAGACGACGTGCCGATGGAGGTCGTGGAGGCGTTCATCGAGCGCGCCAAAGCCCTCGACCTGTCATTCATCGCCTACGCGACACCCGGCCAACTCTACGAGGACGAGCGGCCCGCGCGCATGCGAGTCGTCGTCCCCTATTCGTGTCCGATCACAGCCGCCGAGCACCAGCGCGTCCTGCCGGCCGCTCTCATCTTCCTGGGCCTCAACGGGAGCGAAGACAAATCGACGAAAGACGCGTGCCGGATCTACTTTCTGCCATGTCATCGGCCCGACGGCAGCCCGGGAGGGGTGGTGCACCAAGAGGCGCTTTCGCTCGACCCAAGCAACCTTCGGCGCCGCGCTGCGGCGGCGGCCATCGCTAGGGATTGGCCTGCGCCGGGGGCGGGGAACCGCCACGCGGCACAGCTCGCGCTAGCAGGCTGACTGGCGCACAACAGGGTCCCGGAATCCGAGGCGCTCGAGATCGTCTGCGACGTGTGCCGAGAGGCAGGCGATGAGGACAGAGCCAAGCGCGAGAGCACGATCCGCTCGACCTACGCGAAGCACAGCGACGGCGAATGGGTTACCGGCAGGCCTACGCTGGCCGACCTGATCGGAGGCGTTGCGGTCGACCAGGCGCAGCAATTGTTGGACTTTGCGAAGGAGGTGCCGCTTCGCCGTGGCGACCAGGTGGAGCTCGCGGACCTGCTGGTCGCCACCCTGGGCTCTGTTGTCGCAGACGAGGGCCAGCAGTGGCGCTACGTGCCAGAGCGCGGGCTCTACGAGCGCATCGAGAGGGACGAGCAGAGCCGCATCGTGCAGAGCTTTGCGGGACGCCCGGTGTCCAGAGGCAAGGACAAGTCGGTGCCGCTGAGGATCGGGGCATCCGATGTCGCGGGCAGCATCCAGCTGGCGTCCCACCGCACGGCGCGGAAGGACTTCTTTGCCAACGCACCGGCGGGGATCGCATTCGCCGACTGCTTTCTCGCCCTCACCCCGACAGGTCTCGAAAAGAGGCCGCACCACGAAGGCAACAGAGCTCGCGCCGCATACCCTTTCGCGTTCGACGAAGCAGCGAGTCCAGCGGAGACGCGGGCGTTGCTGGCGGCCACGTTCGAGGGAGAAGCGGACGCCGAGGAGCGGATCGCATTCCTGCAGGAATTCTGGGGGGCGTGCATTCTCGGGGTAGCCACGCGCTATCAGCGCTCCGTGGTGTTGTTCAGCGAGCAGGGTGCCACTGGAAAGAGCACAACGATCGAAATCGGAGCGAGCGCGATGCCTGTCGGCACGACCGCAGCGATCCCCCCGCAGTTGTGGAGCAACGAGTACCGCCGAGCACAGCTTGCGGGCGTGCGTCTCAACTCCGTCAACGAGTTGCCGGCGCAGGACATCGCGGATTCCGAGGCGTTCAAGGCGATTATTGACGGCGCAAGCATCGATGCGCGGGCCATCCGCGAGGCGCCATTCACTCTGCGTCCCATCGCCGGCAACGTCTTCGCCACGAACGCGCTCCCGTCGACGCCGGACGTCTCAAGCGCGTTCTTCCGGCGCCTTGTCGTCATCAAGTACTCGCACGTCGTGCCGTCCGATCGTCGTGTTCCCGGCCTCGCGGCCCTGCTGGTCACGCGCGAACGCCCGCAACTCGTCTCTTGGCTGGTGCAAGGGGCGGCCCACCTGCTGGCGCGCGGCGACTTCGTAGTGCCGCGCTCGAGTGCGGAGCAGGTCGAAGCGTGGCGCGCGCACGCCGATTCCGTTTCGTCATTCGTCACGGAGTGCGGGGTGGCAACTTGCTGGACGTCAGCGAGCGCGCTCTATCGGGCCTATCAGCTGTTCTGCGCGGCCTCGGGGTTTCGCAGTCCCGCCAGCATCCGCACCTTCGCACACCGCTTGGCCGCCCTCGCAGTGCGGAAGCGCAGCGTGAGCACGGCCAACGAGTATTGGCTTCGGCCCACTGCTTCTGCGTCTGGACCCTTCGGCGGCGGTTGAGCGAGTGGAGATAGGCTAGTCCTTGATCTAGCGCTGTTCGAGGATTCAATGGAGTTTGCGCGGCAATCACGCAGAGCGGGGTTTCGACTTCAGGTGAAAGCCGAAGCCGATCTCCCGATGTCGCTAGTGGAGCTAGTGGAGCTTGATCCAAGAATGAAAGGTCCCGCGCACGCGCACGCCCGCGCACGCGCGCCCGCACGCGCGGCGTCCACAGCCGACGTATGGCTCCACTGCGTCCACCAGCCGGGCGGGCCGCCCTCGGGCACCAGCGCCGGGCGACGGTTCAGCTAACCGCTCGGCTCGCGAGGATTTCGCCGCGCCCGCTTCGATGCGATCGCTGGTCTGGCAACGATCCGCCTAGCGGCGCCACGGGGAGACGTGGTGGCGAGAATCGATCAGCCATTAGCGATATCGATCCGCGCACTTACGCGTAATCGTCAGGCGCCCCTCTTTTCGAACCGTTTCTACTGGATATCTTTATGGCAATGGCATCAACCAAGAAGTTTCAAGGCGTCAGCGTGCGCACCAATGGCGCAGTCTCGAGGCGCGGATCGATCGCGTCGCTCACGAGCTGACGTCACGTAGTCAGGCGTGCCGCAGCGGCGCGCGACCGTCGCGAAGTATTGCCTCTTGCGAGGGCTGACGGCCCTTGAGCAAGAGCTCGGGCTGGCAGAGGTGACCGATGGCGCGCGCTAGCCGCTCGGGCGTCACAGGGCTTTCCCGGGTGGCCAGCGGGAGGCACTCGGGCCGCTATCAGCTCGATTTCCGACGCCTCGATCCTGCCACCGGACGGCTTGCCCGCGTGACGAAGCGCTACCCTGCCGACTGGCCGGCGGTTCGGGTCAAGCGAGACGCCTCGCAAATCATCGACGCTGTGATCGCCGGCACGTGGAAGGTCAAGCCGCCGGCGCCCGAGGTGAGGCACACGATCCGCTCGCTTGCCGTGCAAGTGGTGGCTGTCTACGAAACCAAAGACCTCGCCCCCGCGACCCACCACGAATTTCGAAGCGTCGTCTGCGGCACGGCTAGCAAGCCGGAGGCGCGAGCGGGCCACGTGGTGAGGCTTCTGGGTGCGCTCTGCCCGCACGAGCTGACGCGCTCCGTCCTCGCGGGCTTCGTTGATGCGCTGACGGCGGAGGGACTGGCTCCGCTCACCGTGCGCAACGTCGTGAAGGCGCTTGGCATGTTCTTAAAGATCGTGCGCGTGCGGGAGCTCGACCCAAAGCTGACGTGCAACCCGGTCCGCGACGCATTCGAGGCCGGCCTTGAGCTGCCCTCGAAGCGCCGAGCGGCTCCGATCTTTCTCACGTCCGAAGATGCGAGCAAGCTGCTCTCGACTGCTCCCGAGCCCCGTCGCACCCGGTACGCCGCGGCTCTTCTCTCCGGGCTTCGTGACGGCGAGCTTGCGGGTCTCACGTGGGGTGACGTTGATCTTTCGGCAGGCTTGCTCCATGTCCGCCGGGCTTGCGCTCTGCGCGGGGGCGTAAGGCAGACGAAGACGCTCGCAAGCACGCGCAGCGTGCCGATTCACCCGGATCTCGCCTGGCGGCTCCGCGGGCTGGCGGTGGCGGACTCGGCCGCGCCGGTTTTCGCGCGCAACGGCAAGACGCATCGGCCGGACTCGGCTCGGCTGCTCCGCGCCGACCTGGCGAGTGCAGGGGTCGTGCTCGAGGGCGCAACCTTCCACGCGCTCAGACGATCATTCGCGACCTGGCTCGAGGCAGCGGGTGTCGGGCACGAGACGATCGAGCGGCTGATGGGTCACGAGCCGCGCTCGGTGCTTGGCCGACACTACGCGGCGACGTCGCTCGCGGTCTTGCGGGAGGCGATCGACCGGATCGCGATTCCGGGGACGGGGCCGCTTCGGGCCGTCGCATCGGCCTAGCGCATTGAGCTTGATCGAATTGTCCATGTGGTCCCAGATCAGCTATGGTTGCCCGATGACAACCCGTTCAGCAGACGCGAAGACGGTGCGCAATCCAGTCACGACTCGAGAGTTTCGCGAAGACCGTGCCGCGGTTCTGGCGCGGGCTACCGAGCCCCGCGGGGTCCAGCTGGTGGACCGCACTGGCCGTGTCGTCGCTGTGCTGAGCGTGCCGACAGATCGAAAGCCGGTTGGCGACGGCTGATCGGCTCGTGCCGTGAAAGGCCTTGAGCCAACCGAGATCGTTACCGAGCATCTTCGGGACTGGCTGCGGCGGGGCATGAGCGGGTGCCTGTTTGCGGCGCAGACAGCCGCAGACGCCGAGCGAGTTGGCTATCTCGTAGTGAACTTTATCGGCTAGGCCGCGCTCGATCACCTCGAGGAAACGACCATCACGCCGCACGAGTGCGCGCCCGCGCACTCGCTGAAGAGCTGGGTGTGCCGATGCCTCCCGAGTGCGATCGCGCTTACCCCGACCTCGGCGCCGTCAAGCACTCGCTGTACGAGCGCTACCGGCGGACGAACGAAGAGCGAGTCGGAGCCGTGCAGCTGCCGAGCATCGCGCTGCTTACGCCGTTCACGACGGGGGGTTGAGCCGTGAGCATCCGAGACGACATGATCGAGGCCGGCATCATCCGTCCTGCCGTCACCGACGAGCTACACAGCGCGCTCGACCGACGCGCCGACTCGAGGCCGTACCTTGCCATCGACGACCTCGGGCGGGCGATGTCGCTGCGGCCGATGGATGCGAGAGAGCAGCGCCAGATGGAACGCAGCGCCAGTCCGCGGCCGCAGAGACCTGGCGAGCGCAGGGAGTAGCTCCGGGCGATGCGCGCCAGGGTGTCAGCGTGACACCTTGGCCAAGTAATTGTGTGTGTACAGAATTGGTGCCACCATGCCCAGGCCCAGGGAGGACGAGACCATGTCGAACAAGTTTGCAGCTTTCAGCGCGATCACCACGGTCGACAACAATGCGCGCGCGATGACACGCGACGAAGCGGAAGCCTGGCACGCTCAATACAAGCTCTCGCCTCTCCCCGCCGAGAAGGTCGAGATGTATCGCCAGCGGATGGCGGTCTCCAAGACCGATCCGAAGCGTCGCTTCCTGCCCCGTTGATGCGTCCGCTCTTCTGGTCGCCGGAGTTCGACGAAGAGCTAACGAACCTCAAGACTCAGCACGAGCGGCTCATCGTGAAGGCCGCCACCGATGCCTACGACGACGGCCGCCTAGAGCTGAAGCCGCTCACCGACGACACGGATAACGACGGGCTCTGGTACCTGCCGGCCGCGCCGTTCATGTTGATCGTTGGCGACGATGGCAAGGACCTTGAGTTGATCGGTATCGAGCGGCGGTACTGGTAGCGCTCCACCGCTGGCGCCCTCGAGAAAGCGCGCCTGCTTGCCGAACTTCACGATCCACGTGACGACGCCCAGCACGGCGAGCAGCAGGTGGAACATCACGACGATCTTGCCGCTCTGGCCATCGGTGCGAACTGGCGGCGCACCAGCGTTCGGCGCTCCGCACGTCATGCACATCATCGCGTTGCTGCTCACCTGGCCGCCGCAGTCGGGACACTTCACCAACGCCATGCGCTCACCCCCGCGACTGAGCGGCGAAATCGACCGCCAAATTACGATATCATTCGAAACACTTACAGACTTTCGACGTGCGGCCCCCTTTTCGAATCGTAGGGCGCATGCATACTGGCGGAATGGCACAGAGCAAAACGAAGACGCCGTGGCAGGCAACGCGGCCTGACGTCCACGGGTACGAGGACCGGATCGACCGCGTCGTCGCGGCACTGACCAAGCGTGCGTTGGGCGTCGAGCCGAAGCGCAACACGGTGGCCCGCCAAGCGTTGGCCCTCGGGCTCGCGTCGCTCGAGAAGGAACTCGGCATCGCCAGCTGAGGCGAAAGTGCCCCGGCGCCGTTACGAGCGGCCCGAGGCGTGACCCACAACAGATAGGAGCTGTCATGAGTACCCAGACCGTAGTTTCGAAGCGCGTATCAAGCAACCCCGCGTCACTGCTCACCGACGAGCAGCTGAAGGAGGAGATCGAAACCCGCGCCGAACGCGACCTCGACTTTGACGGCCGCTGTGAGGGCCAGCGACTGACAGACGAGCGAATCGTGGCGCGCGTGAAGAACGCCCACCAGATCGCGATGCACTGCCTTCGTGAGTTCGCGGCTGGCCCTGCGAACAGCATCGAGGGTCACATCGTCATGAAGCTGGACGACTTCGCGCGCATTCTCGCCGACATCAGCGAAGCCGAAGGCATCATTGAAGGTGATCTGTGAGCCGCCAGGCCTCGGGCAGCGTGTTCGAGTCGCGCGGCAAGCTGTACGCACGCACGCCCATCGGTGGCGGCAAGCGCCATTGCGTGCACCTCGACATGCCCCGCGAGCAAGCGGACGCCCGAGCCGTCGTGCTCGCCGGCATCGCCCGCGACGTCAGGGCGACGAAGGACGAAGCCACCGTGGCCATGTTGCCCAAGCTGCTGGACCGCGCGGCGGTCGCAAACGCCGACACGCTGAAGCAGCTCCTTGAGCTGGTCGAGCGCATCGTT
>Ga0105048_10001865_pt1 | contig 34085 bp, 23 predicted proteins | sample MAT05_FD_78382 | JGI IMG/M metagenome (GOLD analysis project Ga0105048, IMG submission 78382) | Freshwater microbial communities from Lake Fryxell liftoff mats and glacier meltwater in Antarctica - MAT-05 | ecosystem: Environmental > Aquatic > Freshwater > Ice > Liftoff microbial mat | place... | reverse complement strand
GGGGCACGCGATCACCGCGTACAGATGCTTGCGGCGTCGCCATGACTCAGGGCGACGCCGCAAGCGGCTTCAGTGTAATCGACCTAACGTCCATCACCGCGGCGGCGGCTTTCTTCTTCGGGCGCAGTTCCAGCGTGTATCGGCCCGCCTTTTCGAAGTTCAGGGTTCCCAGATCCCGTGCTTCGAAGTTCTGAAAGCCGCCCGTGTCCTTGACGACAAACGGGATCACCTGCTTGTCAACAGACAGTTCCACATTGCTGCCGCCGTTGCCTTTGCCGCAGCCCTGCAGAATCTCAACGGTGTACTTGCCCGGCGTTGTCACGGTGAAGTCCCACGATGCCCAGTCTTCCGCACGCGTCCAGTAGCCCAGCGTCAGCTTGTGCGGCGCGGGTTCGAAGCGCAGCGTCGGGCCATGCACATCGGCCATGCGTGAATGCAGCAGAATCTCGCCCGTCTTTGCCGGCGGGTTCGGCGTGTAGTCCGCGTTCGGCTTCATCCCGCGTGCCCCGACCCGCTTCCGCCACGCCTCGAGCTTGTCGCTCAGCGTCTTGACCATCTCGGGGTTGCTCTCGGCCACGTTCTGTCCTTCGTTCGGGCTCTTCTTCAGGTCGAACAGTTCCTTGCGGCCGGTATCGAAGTACTCGATCAGTTTCCAGTCGCCCGCGCGGATCGCGCCGCCGGGGTTGCCGTTGTGGTAGTGCGGGTAGTGCCAGGCCAGGAACTCCCGGCCCAGCGGTTGCCCCTTCAAGGCCGGCAGCACGCTGATGCCGTCCCTCGCTTCGGTGTCCTTGATCCCGCAAGCTTGCAGCACCGTCGGCAGAAAGTCGATGGCGCAGACTGGCTCGGCATTCGTGCTGCCCGGCTTCGTCACGCCCGGCAGCCGCACCAGCAGCGGCACGCGAATGCCGCCTTCGTACAGGAAGCCTTTCCCTTCTCGCAGCGGCGCGTTGCTGGTGGGCGGCATGCCGGCAGTCAGGGCGGAGACGCCGCCGTTGTCCGATGTGAAGATCACGAGCGTCCGGTCACTCAGCTTCAGGTCGTCGAGCTTCTTCAGAATCTTCCCCACGCTTTCGTCGAGGCTCTCCAGCATCGCGGCATAGGTCGGGTTGCCCTGCTGGCCAAGCGTGCCCGGCTTGTATTTGGCGATCAACTCCGCCTTGGCCTTCAGCGGCAGGTGCACGGTGTAGTGCGGCATGTACAGGAAGAACGGCTTGTCCTTGTTCGCCTCAATGAACTTCTCGGCTTCGATGGTCAGTCGGTCGGTGAGGTACTCGCCATCGGGGGCTTTTTCCAGCCCCGGCATCGATCGGCCCTTCTTGTCCTGGAACGGGGCGAAGTAACTGAGGGCGGTACCGGTATGATCGCCACCGACGTTGACGTCGAAGCCGTACTTGTCCGGCTCGGCCCCCTGCCCGCCCAGGTGCCACTTGCCGAACAGGCCGGTGGTGTAGCCGTTGTCTTTCAGGATGCGCGCGAGTGTCTTTTCCTCTGCCGGAAGCCGATCCGCCAACTCGGGCGGCAGTTGTCGCTGGTCGGCCCGGTACGGCCGCCCCGGCAGCCAGTCGGTGATGTTCAGCCGCGCGGGGTGCTTGCCGGTCATGAGGCCCGCGCGTGTGGGCGAACAGACCGGCGCGGCCGCGTAGGCGTGCGTGAACTTCATGCCCGATTGTGCGAATTGATCGAGAGCGGGAGTGCGGTGGTACTTGCTGCCGTAACAGCCCAGGTCCGCCCAACCGAGATCATCGGCGAGGATGACGACGACATTCAGCTTCGGCTCCGCGGCGGCAATCGGAAATGAGCTGAGGATACAGGCGAGGAGAGAGAGTCGCAGCATCAGGGTCGCTCCGGAGAAGACAGTGAACTACGAATAAGCCGAATCAAACGAATGAACACCGGGACGTTGATCAGTGCAGCCTGACGACGAACCCGCAAGTTCATCGCGTTGTGTAAAGACTTTAACCACAGATGACACTGACATCACGGACAAAAAAAGAACAGAAGCTCATCGCTTCCATCCTGTCTTAATCAGTGCCCTCGGTGTAATCCGTGGTCAACTGTTTTTCAGTTGCGGATGCCGCTCAGTCTTCTCTGATTCGTCTGATTCGGCGTATTCGTGGTTAACTGCTTTTGACTTGCGACAACGAGATCCGCCCGGGGGCGGTAACATCCTCCACCGGGAGCGAACATTTGCCGCACCCTGTTGCACAGCCGCCGTGGCCAAGGGCCTGCCAGAGCGAGCGCAGCACGAAGGCGGCGGCCACGGCGACGAACAGCAATGCGATGATCAGTTGCCCGTTCATGGGAATCACCCTAACAGTCGGCCGATCTGGAAAGTTAACAATGCACCAGCATACGCCAGCGCGGTCATGTACACAAACGTGAAGATCGGCCACGACCAGGAACCTGTCTCCCGCTTGATCACCGCCAGCGTAGACACACACTGGGCGCACAGTGCGAAGAAGACCATCAGCCCCAGCGCTACCGCGGTCGGGTGTTTCGCCATGGGCGACCCGGGATCGCTCGCCCACTCGCGGCGAATCGTCCCCCCCAACGGGGTCTCGCCGACGTTCTTCGCTTCTTCAATCTCGCCGGGGTCGACATCGCCTTCATTGTAGATGATGCCCAGCGTGCCCACGACGACTTCCCGTGCCGGGAAGCTCGCCAATGCCGCCATGCCGATCCGCCAGTCCCAGCCCAGCGGGCGGAACACCGGTTCAAGCGCCTGCCCTGCCCGGCCGAGATAGCTTTGCCGCTTCCACTGGCCATCGAGATCGTTGATCGCTTTGCCGCGTGTTTCCACGTCTTCTTCGAGACTCTTCAGTTCGGCCTGCTTTTCTTCGACCGCGGCATCGTCAACGGGGTCGGCCTTTTCCAGTGTCGCGATCTGCTTCTGCAATTCCTCGACCTGTTCGCTCAACGGCGTCAGTTCATCCTGCATCCGCGACTTCGTGAGGTCGAATGAACTGCCATCGGGCATGGTCGAGGGGAAATACAACAGTGCCCAGACCAGCACCATCGACGCGAAAATAAACGTCCCCGCGCGATAGACGAAGGCCCAGCCGGAGTCGACCATTCGCCGGACGACCGTCTTGAACTGCGGCCACTTGAACGACGGCATCTCCATCACAAACACCGGCGTTGCACCGCGCAGCAGCGTGCGTTTCAGGGCCAACGCCACCAGCGGCGCGACGATGAATCCGATCATGTACATGCCGAACAGCACCAGACCGGGCAGCCACCACGGGTCGCTGAAGAACAGGCCGATCAGCAGCATGTAGACCGGCAACCGGGCCGAGCAACTCATCAGCGGGGCGACCAGGATGGTCGCGAAGCGGTCACGCCGGTTTTCGATGGTGCGCGTCGCCATCACGCCCGGGACAGCGCACGCCACCGACGACAACAGCGGGATGAACGACTTGCCGTTGAGCCCGCAGCGGGCCATGATCTTGTCCATCAGAAACGCCGCGCGGGCCATGTAGCCGCAATCTTCCAGGATGGCGATGAAGCCGAACAACAGCAGAATCTGTGGCAGGAAGATCAGGATGGAACCGACGCCGTTGATCACGCCATCGGTCAGCAAGCTGCGCAGGGGGCCCGGGCTCATCGCATTCCGCACGAGAACGGCGAGTGCCCCCTTCGCGCCGTCGATCTGATCCATCAACGGCTTGGCCCAGATGAAGATCGTCTGAAACACCAGGAACATCAGCGCGAGAAAGATCAGGGTGCCGCCAACCCTGTGCGTCAGCACGCGGTCGAGCCGATCGCTGTACGTGACCGGCCGTGTGGCCGGGCGCACGACGCACCCTGCGATCGCCTGCTTCACCCAGCCGTAGCGGGCACGCGCTTCAACGGCGGGAACACCGTGCCCGGCCTGCGTCAACCGTTGCCGTGCCTCGCCGACTTTGCCGTGGATGCTGCCGTTGAACCGCTTGTTCAGAACTTGCTCGGTGTGGCCGCCGATATCGATCAGCAGCCGATGGATGACGAATGGCTCGACGCCCGGCAGATCACCGGAGAGCGCCGCCACTTCACGTTCGAACGACTCGGGAAAGGTCGGTCCGCCGCTGCCCTGCCCCGCGGCCACGGCGGCGATCGCGGCGGAACGCAGTTCCTCCAGGCCCTTCCCGCGATTCGCCTGGATCGGCACCACGGGGATACCCAGTTGTTGCGACAGCTTCGCGAAGTCGATCTTCAGTCCCTGCTTTGCGGCCACGTCGATCAGGTTGACCGCAAGCACGATCGGAACATGCATGCTCAGCAACTGCGACGTCAGATAGAGGTGCCGATCGAGGTTATTGGCATCGACGATCGAGATGACGACATCAGGTCGCGGCTCGCTGGGCTGATGGCCCAGAATGTAGTCGACCGTGACCATTTCATCGGGACTGCGCGCGGCCAGGCTGTAGGTGCCCGGCAGATCGACAACGTGGAACTCGGTGTTCCCGCACCGGGCGGTGCCCTTCTTCAGTTCAACCGTGACACCCGGATAGTTGCCGACATGCTGTCGCAGGCCGGTGAGCGCATTGAACAACGTGGTCTTGCCCGTGTTCGGGTTGCCGACCAGCGCGACGATAAGAGAGGATCTCGACATGAAAAACAATCTACGGCAGGAGAGTGACGGTGATCCCGGCTGCTTCGCGTTTGCGAAGGCTCAGGCGGGTCTGGCCGATGTGGAGTTCCATGGGGTCGCCCAGCGGGGCGAAGCCGACGATTTCGACGATCTCGCCTTCGAGCAGCCCGAACTCCATGAGCCGCTGCACGAGTTCCGGCGCGCCGTCGATGCTCTCGATGCGAAGCCTCTGGCCATGTTCGGCTCGATCGAGCGTCAGCATCGTAATTTTCAGTGGGTGGGAGAAAGAGGACGAACAAAGATCTGCGAACAGGCATCGCCACGAAGGCACAGCTTGCAGCCACCGACGTTCAACAGGCACGGCGAACCGTCCTGAACCATCTGCACGCGACTGCCCGAGCGGATGCCCAGTTCGGCCATGCGGCAGATCCAGCCGGGCTCGCCGTGGACTTCCGCGACGTCGGCCCAGTCCCCGTTGTGGAGCATCTCAAGCGGCAGCAGTTCGGTTTCGAACATGGAACCCTGTATCGGCTGAATTGCTAATGAGACTTAATCTCACTGAATCTTACCGCACTGGGGCCTGCAGTCAAGCATTAATGCCGGCCAAGTTTCCGTCGCACGTATTCGGTGACGGCACTTTGCCAGTCACGCAGCGGCGGCGTGCCGGCCGCGAGTGCTTTCTGTGTCGACAGCACGCTGTAGCGTGGCCGGCGGGCAGCGGTTGGATACTCTGCGGAGCTGATCGGTGTCAGCGATGGGGAAATATCCGCGGCTGTGAAAATCACCTGCGCGAACTCATGCCATGAGCAGTCGCCGGCATTGGTGAGATGAAACAGCCCGCCCTGCCCGCGTTCGATCAGCGCGAGCGCTCCGGCGGCGATGTCGATGACGTTACTGGGCGTGCAGCGCTGGTCGGCCACCACGCGAAGCGGCTTCCCGTCGCCGGCCACGCGGAGCATCGTGTCGACGAAGTTGCCGCCCTTGCCGCCGGTACCGCGTTCACCGTAAAGGCCGCACGTGCGGATCACCAGGTTGCGCGGGTCGGCCTGCAGCGCCCAGTATTCGCCGTTGAGTTTGCTTAGGCCATAGGCGCTGGCCGGGCCGGGGGCATCGGTCTCGCTCCAGGGCGTGCGACGATCAGTGTCGAGACCGAACACGTAGTCGGTGCTGAAGTGAACAAGCGGGATGCCCAGCGACTTGCAAGCGAGCGCCAACGAGCGAACGCCCCAGGCGTTGACGGCGAATGCCGCATCGGGTTCCGATTCCGCCTTATCGACGAGGTTGTACGCCGAGCAGTTGATTACCCGGCCGCAACTAAGCACTTCGAGTGTCGGCGCAACCGTGGCCGGCTGGAGCAGGTCGAGATCGTCTCGCGTGAGCGGGACGGCGTCGGCACCTAATGCGGCAGTGATGGCCCGCCCCAGTTGCCCGGCCGACCCGACGATCGCTGTTTTCATTAAGGCATCCTGAAGGGTGGCGGCGGCACCCACCGTAGAGCGGGCGTCTCGCCTGCTCGTTCATTCGAGCAGGCGGGACGCCCGCTCTACGGTGAAATCCGTCAACGAACAGGGCCGTCGAAGATCGACGGCCCATGCTTCAAACTACAATGGTCAGCACCCGCTCACGGGCCCTTTTTCACTTCCGGGGCGGCGGGGAGCAGCGACTTGTCGTCGGTGACGACGTTGATCGTCTGCACCTGGTTGAGATCGACATCGGTGCTGTTACCGCCGATTTCGATGGTCAACTTCCCGGCCAAAATCAGCTTGGCATCGGATGACTGCAGCCGGCCGAGCTTGCGGTTGAAAATGATCTTGCCCGGTTCCTGCTTTTCCTTGGTCGTCAGGTTGGCCGACTTGATCTTGAACGGCAGGGCCGGGTCGGAGTCGGCCGGGGCGGCGTACGTGATCGTGGTATCGAAGTTGATCAGGTCCAGGTCCTTGTTCGTCGCGTCGGCACCCTTGTAGGTGAACTTGTACTTGTTCGTGTAGGTGCCGATCGGCCCGAGGTTCAACGTCGAGGTCGTCTCCCAACCCTTGGCCTGCGCCTCGGCACTGGGGGGCAGGAAGCCGAAGGTCGGGTCAGCCATCTGCTTGAGGGCGTCGTCGTTGAGGATCTTCTTGAGCAGTGGTTCGAGCTGCTGATTGGCGGTCGACAGCTTCTTCAGGAAATCATCCTTGCCCGAGATGCTTTCGACCTTCTGCGTCTTGGTATTGTAGACGAGGGTGAACGACGAATCCTTGAGCGCCTTGAAGAACTCAGCCAGGGCGGTGTTCGCGCCGCCGGGCGGGTTCTCCTGCGTCGAGTCGAACGACACCGGGTTGCCGGCAATGTCGATCGTCATCTGAATGCCCAGGATCTTCTGCTTGATTTCCCACTTGTCGCCATCCTGCTTGATGGGGGTCCACTCGAAGTAGAAGGTCTGGTTCTGCTTCTGCGTGACATCCAGGCCCATGACCTTGATGTTCTGTTCGGTGACCGTGGTCATCTTCTGGAAGAACGGGACATTAGCGGTGAATTTCCATGCGAGACCGGCGGGTTCGGCCTTCTTCTCTTCAGCCTTGGGTTCGGCCTTCTTCTCTTCGGGCTTCGGCTCGACCTTTTTGTCTTCAGCCTTGGGTTCGGCCTTCTTCTCTTCGGGCTTCGGCTCGACCTTTTTGTCTTCGGGCTTCGGATCGACTTTCTTGTCGTCCGGCTTGGGCTCGACCTTCTTTTCTTCGACTTTCGTGTCGGTTTTCTTGGGTTCGTCCTTCTTTTCCTGGGCGAAGGCCGTTGCGAAGACGAAGCTGACGAGCATGCCGAAGACCAACAACATACGAAGACGCGGCACGGTGAAACCCTCCATTACGTTCGATAGCCCGACGCGGGGTGCATTCCAGAGAGGTGTTGTACCTGTCGAGAGCGGGGAAAGAAAGGGATGAGGCGGAAAAATCGGCCGAACTGCACAGCGCGCTCGATCATTCCTTGACGTCGCTGAAGCTCTGAACGAACGGTTTGCCGCCGTCCCAGGTCAGTTCGATCTTCAGGTCATTGGTCGGTCCGCTCACCGTGGCGGTAAGGCCCGATGTATCGTTCGACGCGTACTTCCGCGGGGCGTGCCACTTCTGCGAACCGGGCCCCAGCGTCTCCGTGGCGATGACCGCAACCGGATGCGTGCCGGGCGAACAGCCATCGTTGAGTTTGAGCGTGGTCAACGTGAAGCAACCGTCTTTACCGATCTTCCCCGTGGCAGGCCGGAAACCTTCGGGGGCGACTTGCACGAAGCCGTGTGTGAGCAGTTCGCCGTCGATCAGAACCGTCCCCGAGACCGGCACGATCTTCGGCTGCGAGCTGCAGCCGATCAAAGCGGTCGCGGGGAGGGACGCGAGAAATGTCCGGCGATTCGGAAGAAAGGGCATCAGATACCTCGATCAAAAGCGCCGAACGATTATTCCTGCCCGAATGACTCGTTGCCCGCGCGAGTGGAGATCGCCTTGTACGTGGAGAGACTGATACTGTCCCGGATGAAGGCGACATGCCCGTCGGCAAACACGAAATTCGCCCCGGAGGTATGATGGCTGCCGAAGGCACCGTTCAAATCGATTCCGTATGGCGATGTGGTGATGCCCGTTCCCGGCAGCGTGTTCAGCGCGTTGTTGGTGGACCGCATCGAGCTTTCATGCCGGGCCCCCTGTGTCCACATGTTGCGTGACTCGGGAGTATCGGACTCGTACGTCTCGCCGATCATGATCGTGTTGCTGGTTCCGTCCGTCATGCCGGCGAGCGCCAGCGTGATTTTGTACATGAACATGCCGTTGTTGTAGAGCTTCAAGTTCGCACTGATTCCGTCACTGGGGCCCACGCTTCCCTGGACCAGGGCGTAGCTGCCCGTGGCCAGCTTGATGCCGCTCCCGCCGTCAACGAACGGCTTGCTCGGGTCCGATGGGCACACGACGAATGAAGGGCGGAACTCAACGCCCGCACGATTGGCCGACTGCCATGTGCTGCCCTGGTTGTACGGTAGATCATTCTGGTCGAACAATTCGTAGAGGTTTTGCTGTTCCATGTAGGGCAGAAGTAAAATGAAGCCGCTGGCAGCGTTCCGCTGAATGTCCGTCTGCGAGGAGCAAGGCCCATTGGTAATACCGTCGCAACCATGCCGACCGGGCGGGTAGAACTTCTGGTTCTGCTCGTAGTTGGCGAGTGCCAGACCCATTTGCTTAAGATTGTTGGCGCACTTCGCACGAGCAGAGGCCTCGCGCACTTTCTGCACCGCCGGCAGAAGCAGCATGATCAGGATCGCGATGATCGCGATCACAACAAGGAGTTCAATAAGCGTAAAGGCGATTCGCAGCCGCGTTGGAGAGTAACGCATGCGTGCCTCGATGATCGGAGAGAAGTCGAAAGTATTCTTAACAATCTGGATTGTAGCTCATTCGACATCAGCAATTTCACGTAATTTGCACCAATGCGGCCAGTTTGTTGCGTTTATCGGGCGCTCTTGGCTTTGCGGGTTGGGTGGAGGCTTTGCGGAACCCACCTTTTCCGCGAGATGGTGAATTCCGCAAAGCCTTCACCCACCCTGCATGACTTAAGGAAACAGCTGATGGCCGCAGCAAAAACTCTTCCCGATGTGCCGGGTTACCTCGCCGGTATCGCCGATGACACGCGCCGGGCCGACTGCGAAGCCCTGATCTTCGAATTGAAAAAGGTCACGAAGTGCGAACCGCGTGTCTGGCCGGGGTCGATGATCGGCTTCGGCGACATGCACTACCGCTACGCCAGCGGCCACGAGGGGGATACCTTCTTTCTCGGCTTCGCTTCCCGGAAAGATGTGATCACGCTCTATCTGAACGCGGGACTGTGCGACAGCGAAGCGGAAGTGGCAGCCCTTGGCGACGTCAGGCACGGCAAAGGCTGTGTCTACATCAAGCGACTGGCGGACATCCATTTGCCGGCATTGCGAAAGCTGCTGAAGAGTTCGCTGAAGAGAAACAAGGCCCTAAGCGTTCCGAACTGATCCGCCTACAGATACCGTTCGAGGATCCTACCGGTCGCGGGTTCCAGCGAGCGCGTGTCGGGCACCAGATAGCGCGTGCCGTAGGCGTCAACGACCATCGCCCGGAAGTTCGGCATGCGGCGGACATCCTCATCGCTTTTCAGCCGGATGGTCGTCGTACCGCGATCGGTTTCCACCAGCCAGTCGGCCGGCTCGATGAATGACGAAATGCGGATGATCCGCCGAAGTATCGGCGTGAACTCGCGCCGGGCCAGGTCCTTCAACAGCGTCGAACGGACTTCGGGCGCAAGATCGCTGTCGTTGTCGACCCAGGCGACTTCGCGACCTTGCGGATCGCAGATCGAAATCCCCTGATGCGGGTTGGATATGGGGAAACTGCGGATCGGCTCGACGCCAACGTGCGCCTTCCCCGCGGCATCGGTGAGAACCAGCCTGCCGAAAGCATCGTGATGCAGTGTGAACGTATGCGTTGCCATCAGCCGGTCGCTTTCAAACGAAATGCCCCTGCACCATGTCGATCTGTGCCTGGTGCAACCGGGCGTAGGTGCCGTTCTTCTTCAACAACTCTTCGTGCGAGCCGATCTCAGCCACTTCGCCGTGTTCCAGCACCACCAGCCGGTTGGCCCGCCGCAGCGTGCTGAGGCGATGCGCGATGGCGATGGTCGTGCGCCCCTGAATCAATGTCTCGAGGGCCGCCTGGATCTCACGTTCGGTCTCGGTATCGACCGATGAAGTTGCTTCATCCAGAATCAGAATGCGCGGATCGATCAGCAGCGCCCGCGCGATCGAGATGCGCTGGCGTTCCCCACCGGAGAGCGTCTGGCCGCGTTCGCCTACCAACGAATCATATCCATCCGGCAGACGCAGGATGAACTCATGCGCCCGCGCTGCCCGGGCCGCCGCCACGATCTCCTCGCGAGTGGCTCCGGGTTTGCCGTAAGCGATGTTGTCCGCGATCGTGCCGTAGAACAGGAACGGTTCCTGCAGCACGATGCCGATATGCTGGCGGTAGTCGTTGACGCAGAACGAGCGGATGTCTTTCCCGTCCACCATGATCGAACCCGCGGCCACATCGTAGAAGCGGCAGATCAGGTTGATCAGCGTGCTCTTGCCCGCCCCGCTGGGGCCGACGAGGCCGATCATCTCCCCCGACTTGATCGACAGGTCGATGCCGTGCAGCACTTCACGCGTGCCGTACTTGAAACGCACGCCGCGCAGAGCGATGTCCCCCTTCGGCTTGATGAGCGGTTGCGGCTTGACCGGGTCGGGCACGCTGGGCACGCGATCGAGAATCTCGAAGATGCGCTGGGCACTCGCGGCCGCGCGCTGCGTTGACGAGAAGATGTACATCATCGATTCCATGCGCGCGTAGAACCGCGACACGTACGCGAGAAACGCCGTCAGCACACCGACCGTGATCACGTGGTCGAACACGCGGTACGACGCATACGCCCAGACGACGAGCAGCCCCGCGGTCGTCAGCAGCGTGACCGTCGGCGTGAACAGCGACCAGACGCGGTTGACACGATCGTTGATGGAAACGACGCGGTTGTTGCTGGTATCAAAGCGCTCGACCTCGCGATCCTCCTGCGCGAACGCCTTCACCACGCGGATGCCGGGGATGGTGTCGGCCAGAACGCTATGCATGTCCGCCCAGGCGACCCCCGCGAGGCGGTAGCCGCGAAACAGCCGCTTTCGCGCGACATACACGACCCAGGCGATGAACGGGAAAGGCACGAGCGTTGCCAGCGCGAGCAGCGGGTCGATCGTGAACAACACGATTGCCGTCATGATGATCATCAGGATGTCGCTGCCGAAGTTGACCAGCTGCGACGACAGAAAGTTGCAGATGCGATCGGTGTCGGTGCTGACGCGCGACATCAGATCACCGGTGCGCTTGTCGCCGAAAAACTCGACCGACAGCTTTTGCAGATGGGCATAGGTGCGCCCGCGCAGGTCGGCGCTGACTTGTTCGGCCATGCGGGCCAGCACATACGAACGCCGCCAATCGAGCACCCAGGCCATCAGCGCCGCCGCGAGCAAACCGCCGAGGTACCAGAAGACCTGCGAATACTCAACGGCTTGCCCGTTCTGCTTCGGAATCAGCACATCGTCGAGCAGCGGCATCATCAGGTAAGGCGGCACCAGTCCCGCGGCCGTGCTGGCTACCGTCAGCAGAAAGCCGACGATGATCAGTTTCATTCGCAACTTGGCGAACTTGACCAGCCGCAGCAGCGTTGCAAGTGATCGCGGAGCCGTGGCGGAGAGGCACGCCGGGCAACTACCCGTGGCCGGGTCGAGTTCCCCGCCGCAACTGGGGCAGACCGCGGCGGACGTCTCCGCCGGATTCACTTCGTTTGATCGGCTTTCCTGCCAGCACTGTACCAGTCGATGAGCCGGCGCGCTCTGCGCGGCAGTGAACCGCCAGTGGGCAAGCCGGGCTTCCGTGTTCGTGAGATCGAGAAGGCCGACGCCGCCGCGCTCGCAGACAGCCAGCACCAGACCGTCCGCCAGTGCCCACGACTGCCAGTTGCCGGCCGACTTCGCCAGCAGGCGACGATCGGTCAGCACCACCAGGTTGGCGGCATAGTTCAGGTCCGTATCGAGATCAGGTTCCAGAACGGCGAGGGGAATTTCGTCCTGCTGAAGCTGGCCCTTGACATCGTCATGACGCGGGGCCGGGACCACTTTCCAGACATCAGTCAATGTCGCCAAGGCGGGGGTACTCCGAACGATTGCGCGGTTTGCCGTGGATTGTTCGTGAAGCCGCGACGCGTGGTGGAGCGCTCCGCTGCGCGTCGCGGCTTCACGGGTATGCGCTCATTCTTAGCGGCCGGGTCAACCGATAATCTCGCGAATCACGTTGCCGCCGACAATAGTCAGCCGTTCATTACGGCCGTCGTGCGGGAATGTCAGCAACTCGTGATCAAGCCCCAGAAGGTGCAGAATGGTGGCGTGAATGTCGTGGACATGGGCCGGATTGTCGACGGCGTACAGGCCGAAATCATCCGTGCTGCCGTGCACCACGCCGCCCTTGATGCCGCCGCCGGCCATAAACATCGTGAAGCCGGTCGGGTTGTGGTCGCGGCCGTTGCCGCTCTCGCTCATGGGCGTCCGGCCGAACTCACCGCCCCAGACGACGAGCGTACTGTCGAGCAACCCCCGGCGTTTCAGGTCCTTGATCAGGCCCGCGATCGGCCGATCGCTTTCCCGGCAGTATTGCGCGTGATTGCCTTCCAGGTCGCTGTGCGCGTCCCAGCGGCTGCCCGCCCCCATGTAGATCTGCACGAAGCGCACGCCGCGTTCAACCAATCGGCGGGCGAGAATGCAGTTGCGCGCGTTGCGTTCCGTTTCGGTTTTATCCGTGCCGTACAGTTGATGCGTTTCGGTCGTCTCCCGGGCCAGGTCGACAACTTCGGGGGCACTGCTCTGCATCCGGTAGGCCAGCTCCAGTGACCGAATCTGGGCATCGATCTCGTCGTGCGAATTCCGCTGGGCGGCGAACGAGCGATTCAGTTCGTTGATGAACTCGACCTTCGAGCGCTGCCGGGCATCGGTTATATCGTTGGGCGGTTGCGAGAACAGGATCGGCGACGGACCATCGGCGAAGCGCGTGCCCTGGTAACTGGCCGGCATGAAGCCGGTTCCCCAGTTGCGGTTGCCGCCCGGCGGATCGAGTGACGAGTCGGCCAGCACAACGTACGCCGGCAGGTCTTCGCATTCGGTGCCGAGGCCGTAAAGTGCCCAACTGCCCAGAGAGGGTCGCCCGGGCAGGATGCTGCCCGTGTTCGCCTGGCAGACGCCCGCCACATGCGTGATTCCTTCCGCCTTGCAGCTGCGAATGATCGCGAGATCATCGACGCATGATGCAATCTGCGGGTACCAGTCGCTGACCCACGCCCCTGATTGTCCATGCTGTTTGAACGTCCGCTTCGAGGCCAGCAGGGGGTTGCCGGCAGTAACGCCCATCGCCGTCGTGGGTCGCACCACCGATTTGGGCAGCGGCTGACCGGCATACTTTTCCAGCGCCGGCTTCGGATCGAAAAGGTCGATATGGCTGGGTCCGCCATCCATGAAGCAGAAGATGACGTTGCGGGCGCGGGCCGGGAAGTGCGTCGGCCTCAGATCGAGCGGGCCGCGTACCCTGGGGCGCATACCCGCGGCCCCGGCGGTGAGGGCAGTCAACGCCAGACCGCCGAACCCCGCCCCGGCGCGGAACAGGAAGTCCCGGCGGGAGTGCGCGAACGACGGATGAATTACTGCCCGATGCATCACTTATTCCACGTACATGAACTCGACCGCGTTCATCAGGGCATGACAGAAATCGATCACCGCCGGGCTGGCGGGCGGGCGACCCTCGGCCCCCTTGATCATGACGGGCGAAGAACGGGCAACTTGCGCCTGCCGGGCCAGGAATCGCAATGCGGCTGCCAGTTCCTGCGGAGCCGGCTCACGGCTGTAGGTAGCCTGATAGGCATCGCGAACCAGCGCGGACAGGTCGCTGCCGCAACTCTGCGTCAATTGTTCGGCCAATCGCCTCGCCTGGTCAAGCGTGAACTTGCTGTTGAGCATCACCAGCGATTGCGGTGCACTGATCGTTGTTGATCGCGTCGGGCAACTGGCCGAACGATCGGGGGCATCGAACGCGGCCAGCAGCGGCAACGCCAGGTTACGGCGGGCGGTGATGTAGATCGCCCTGCGGTAACGATCTTCTTCCCTTGCATCGGGATACCAGGCCGAACGGCTCTCATTCACCGGGGCCGGCAATTCGGGAAGGCTGCTCAAGCCGAACATACGCTCATTCAAACGTCCGGACACCTGCAGAGTGATGTCGTGCAGCGACTCCGCATCGCGCCGCCGCAACTGCGAATGCCAGATCAGGTCGTTGTCCGGATCGATGCGCTCGGCCCTGTCTTCGGTCGGGTTCGCATCGGTCAGCGAACTTTGGCGATAGGTGTTCGACGTGACGATCAGCCGATGCAGCGATTTCAGCTTCCAACCGCTGTCGGCCAACTCGCTCGCCAGATAATCGAGCAAGGCGGGGTGGGTCGCTTTCTCGCCCATGTTGCCGAAGTCGTTCGGCGTGCCGACGATCCCTTCACCGAAGTATTCCTGCCAGAGCCGGTTGGCGATCACGCGCCCCGTCAGCGGGTGCCCCGGCTGGAAAAGCCACCGGGCGAGCGCGGTCCGGCGGCCGGTACTCGACGGGGTGGCGACCACGGCGACATTGAAATCACCCATGGCCGAAGGAAACCCGGCCTGGACTTCATCGCGCGGCCGCAGGAAGTTGCCGCCGCCCAGCAGGTGTGTCGCCGGAACGTCGGTACCGACATCGCCGACAGACATGGCCATCGGCAGCTTGGCGGGCTTCATCGTGTCAAACTCGGCAAGTTGCCTGTTCAGGTTGTCGTAGTGGGCCCGCTTGTCCGGCGTCAGCCGGCGGTACGCCCGTGACTGACGGATCAGTACTTGCTTCTCCGCAAGCGCGGCGACTTGCGACTGTAGGGGTGTCCGCTCGGTCAAGGGGGTCCGCAGCGCCTTCTGCGTGTCGGCATCGAGCGCCGGCAGCAACTCCTCGAAAATCGCGCGGGCATGCTCGGCCGTCAGCAATTCAATTTCATCGCGAAGTTTTCTGGTTGCCAGTTCCCATGCGGCCTGCTTCGCGGCATAATCCGCCAACTCCTGCGCCGTTCCCAGCGGAATCGTGTCGCGTTGGATCATCGGCGACACAAACGCCTGCAGGCGATAATAGTCGCGCTGGGAGATCGGGTCGAACTTGTGGTCGTGACAGCGGGCGCAACTGAACGTCAGCCCCAGCACAGCGGACGCGAACGTATCCGTATTGTCGTCGAGGATATCCTGCCGGATACGCCGGTAGTTGTCGCCGTTCGACTCCTCCATGTGCAGCCGCCAGAAGCCGGTGGCGACGATCGCGTCCGGATTGGTCGGTTCCGTCTCGTCCCCGGCGATCTGCTGACTCAGGAAGCGGCTGTAGGGCATGTCGCTGTTGAATGCGCGGATTACATAATCGCGGTAGCGGAACGCTTCCGGCCTGAGGCGATCCATTTTGTATCCTTCTGTTTCCGCATAGCGCACCACGTCAAGCCAGTGCTGCGCCCAGCGTTCACCGAAGCGATTGGAGGCCAGAAGACGATCGACAACGCGTTCGTACGCGTCGGGCCGATTGTCGTGCAGGAAGTCGGCACATTCAGCGGTGGTGGGCAACAGCCCGGTCAGATCGTAGGTCACACGTCGCAAGAGCACGATCTTTTGGGCGGCCGGCGTCGGCTTCAGCCCCGCTTGCTCGAGGCGGCTGAGCACAAAAGCATCAACCGGGTTGTGCACCCACGGTTTCTGTTGAACGTTCGGGACCGCGGGTCGCGCCTGGTGTTTGTATGCCCATGTCGACGAAGCCGGGTCGGCCCCGTGTGACAATGGCACACAGAGATAAGCGATCAACAATGAAGCGGTACAGTAGTACGACCAACGGGGAGAGGTCATCGGGGAACTCTTGTTCCGGCAACGGCAGGTTATTCGCGGAGAGCAGAACTCGGGTGGGAGCAACCGCGGATCGGACATGGGTGGGAGCCCGAACCTTATTTTTTCCTACTCTAATCGGCCCATCGCGCAAGTCAAGGAACTTTCGGCATTCCAGCACGGAAGGTCAAGTTTCGCCTCCCGGCGGCCGACATCCGGCCGGTTGCGGAAGTATACGGTTGGCCTTCCCCGCGATCCGAACCCGCCTGGTGAAAAGGCACATCAGGAAGATGGACTGCCATGAGTCGGAACCCGCCGGCGGTCGACCACGATCGGAACGACCTGTTGATTCCCCGCTTAATTCCATCGTATGTCGGTCAAGCGTGTCTTGACACTTTGCAGACAACTTTTAAGAAAGCGGAGTATATGTTGCCTTCCTGTTTGGCAGGTGGAAATCTGCATTCTGAACGCCCCAATCGAAAACATTGAAGCAGGATCGGCCAGGATGCCGGCGGATGATCGACCCGGTCACCCGAAGGAAGTCAGTTGCATCGGCATCAGTGATTCAAGCTGGATGAACTTTGCCGATTGTGCCGACATGCGTGATCTGAATTCGGGAGTCGGCATTCAGAATGAGTTCCGTTGTGCAGAAGTGTCATCTGTATAAAGCTGCAGTCCGAACCCGCAACGTGCATCAACGAAGGCAAGGCAACGGGCATGTTATTCCGCAAAGTGCAGGCATTACGCGGACCGAATATCTGGGCCAACTTCCCCGTCATCGAAGCGTGGATCGATCTGGGCGAACTGAAGGACAGTTCGTCGGATGCCATCCCCGGCTTCATTGACCGCCTCATGAACCGGCTGCCCGGTCTCATCGAGCATCGCTGCAGTGTCGGCACCCGCGGCGGCTTCCTCGAGCGGCTCCGCCGCGGCACTTACCTCGCCCACATCCTTGAACATGTCGCCCTTGAACTGCAGTCGGCCGCCGGTACCCCGGTCAGTTACGGCAAGACCCGCCAGGCCAATGACGACGGCGTCTACAAGGTCGGCCTCGAATACGAACACGAGGAGCTCGGCCGGGCCGCCCTGGAAACCGGCCGACGCCTCTGCCTCGCCGCGGTCCACGATTCGCCGTTCGATTCATCGCGGGAACTTGAACTTCTGACGGCGATCGCCCGCCGACACACGCTTCCCGCGGGTCAGGCCGCCATCGTCAATGCCGCGAAACGGCACGACATCCCCGTTCAACTTCTCGATCACAAGGGCCTCCTGCAGTTAGGCCACGGCAATCGCCAGTGCCGGTTGCTCGACAGCCAGGTTGACAGCATCGGTGCCGTGGCCGAGGCCGTGGCGCGCGATAACGAACGCACCTGGAACCTCCTGTACAACGCCGGCATCCCGGTCGCCGAAGGCCGCACGGCCGAGAGTGCCGACGATGCCGTACGGGCCGCCGCCGAGATCGGTGCCCCGGTACTCATTAAACCGCGCGCCGGGCAGCACCGTCGTGGCACGGGCATCCCGCTCATTGATCCCGCCGAGATTGCCGTCGCCTACGAGTTGGCCGCATGCGATTCGGCACCCGTCCTGGTGGAACGCCATGTCGCGGGCACCGGCTACCGGCTGCTGGTGGTTGGCGAGCATGTGGTCGCGGCTTGCATTCCGGGCGATCACGAGACCGACATCCTGGCCGACATTCATCCGGAGATTGCCGCGCGAGCCGTTGACGCGGCCCAATCGCTGGGCCTGGACTTCGCCGGGGTCGACATCGTTGCGACCGACATCCGCAAGTCGCTGGAGGCTCAGGGCGGCATCGTCACCGCCATTTCGCCACGACCGGACATCGGCCAATACGCCCGCTTCTCGGACGAAACAGCCGTGCGTGTCGGCCGGGAAGTCATCGAACACCTGTTCCCCGATGGTTCAAACGGCCGCATTCCCGTCGTTGCCGTGACGGGCACCAACGGCAAAACGACCACTACGCGCTTCGTCGCCCATGTCCTCTCGCAGATTCATGCCAAGGTCGGCATGACCTGCACCGAAGGCATCTTCGTCGATGGCCGACGACTCGCCACCGGCGATTGCAGCGGCCCGCAAAGCGCGAAGGCCGTACTGCAGCATCCGAAGGTCGACGCGGCCGTGCTGGAAACGGCACGCGGCGGCATCCTGCGTGCCGGGCTCGGCTTCGACCGCTGCGATGTCGCGGTCGTCACCAACATCGGCGAGGGGGACCATCTCGGCTCGTCGGAAGTCGACACGCCCGAGCAACTCGCTTACGTCAAAAGCGTCATCGTCGCGGCAGTCAGCCAGCAGGGCTTCGCGGTATTGAATGCCGAAGATCCGCTGGTCGTCTGGATGGCGCAGTACTGCAAGGGCGCGGTGATTTATTTCGCACGCCATGCCGATCATCCGGTCGTCGTCGAGCATCGCGCGAAGGGCGGCCGGGCCGTGTTCGCGCGGGATCGGTCCATCATCATCGCCCACGGTGCGAAAGAAGAAGTCGTCATCAAGCTCGTCAAAGTACCGCTGACGCACGCGGGGCTGATCTCGTTCCACGTCGAAAACGCGCTGGCGACGACGGCGGCCTGCTGGGCGCTGGGCGTTCCCCTCGACGTCGTGAGGACCGGCCTGGAAACCTTCGCGGCCGACCTCGACAAGGATCCCGGCCGCTTCAATCTGATGAAGATCAACGGCGCGACGGTCATCCTCGATTACGGCCACAACGCGGACGCGCTGCGGGCGCTCATCGATTCACTCGACAATTTCCCGCATCGCAAGCGGTGGATTGTCTATTCGTCCGCGGGCGATCGGCGTGACGTCGATCTGATCCGGCAGGGCGAAATCATCGGCAACGGCTTCGATCGGGTCATCCTCTATGAGGACCCGCGCTACCTGCGCGGCCGATCGGAGGGCGGCATTACGGGTCTATTACGTTCAGGACTTTCCAGGGGCAAACGAATGCGTGAGATTGATGAGGTCCGAAGTTGGGAGAAATCCGCCGATCTGGCACTGAAGTCAGTCGGTGAGGGCGACCTGCTCGTCCTTCAGCCGGACATGATCGATGAGGCGGTCGAGTTCGTCGGTCGATACTTCAAGGACGGCAAGGGACACGAGATCAGCGTCAACGAAGCGCTGATCGAGACCACCCCGCAGCCGGACGAGATCGTCTACCCGGTCGAAGACTTCGGCGTCGAAGTCCGGCCGCACCCGCTCGGCCGCGGCGCTCACGCGACACGCGTTTTCGGCAAGAACGAGATGATCCTGCGCGGCTGGGGCGAACGCACCACGATCCGTACCTGGGCGACCATCCAGATCGACCATGGCGAACATATCATCCCGCCGTCGCCCCTGGTCTGCCTGAACCACTCGTGCTACCCGAATTGCGGCCTGCTCGTCCGCCGCGGCGTCGAGCATGTCTCGGTTCATGCCCTGCGGCCGATCGAAGTGGGCGAGGAACTGACGCTCGATTACGGCAGCTTTGAAGTGCAGGTCAAGCATATCGATGGCCCCTGCCAGTGCGGGGCCGAAGAGTGCCGCGGCCGGGTCACCGGTTACGAGAGCATGCCGCAGAAGCACCGGGAACTGCTGGGCGTCTACATTGCCGAGTACCTCCGCGAGCCGAAGCCGGTGACGACACGCAGGAAGGAATCCGAAAATCTGCTGGTCGCCGCCCACGGTTCGTGAGGCGGCTGATTCACGAGCATCATTCCGAGCCGGAAGCATCAGCAACGGAGCAATCGCCCGTCGCGGACGCTTTCGGCTCTGTCTATCGTTGAGGGTGGCATGGAATTCAACCGCATCTGGGTCTTGCGCGGACCGAACGTCTGGTCGCGTCGGCCGGTTCTTGAAGCCGAAATCAACTTCGGCGACCTGCGTGCCGCCCTGCCCTCCGCCATTCCCGACTTCACCGACCGGCTGCTGGCGATTCTTGCCCCGCATGCCGATGCCGCCCTGATCGCAACGCTGGAACAGGCCCCGCATCTGGGATCGGTGCTGCAGCATCTCGCGTTGTTCCTGCAACATCAGGCAAGCTGCCCGGTATCGTTCGGAACGTTTCAGGAGCACTACCGCGATGATCTGTCGCGCGTGATTGTCGAGTTTGAAGAAGAAAAGCTGGGCCAGACCGCGCTGGAGGGGGCGCGCGATCTGTGTGTCGCAGCGCGCGACGGCGGCTTGTTCGACGTGCCGGCGATCGCGGAAAAGCTCCGCCACATCGGCCATGAAGTCCGCCTGGGACCCAGCGGCGGGTCGCTGGTTACCGCCGCCAAGGCGCGCGGGATTCCCTACCGGCGACTTGGCGAAGGCAGTTTATGCGTCTTCGGCTGGGGGGCCCGGCAGCGGCGGGCACTCACCGCGGAGACCGACCGCACCGGAGCGATCGCGCAGTACGTCGCGCAGGACAAACATCTGACGCGTGCCCTGCTGCAGGCAGTCGGCGTTCCCGTTCCGGAGGGACGCCCGGTCAGCGATGCGGAAGATGCCTGGCGCGCGGCCGGGGAAATCGGCGGTCCCGTGGTGGTGAAGCCGCAGTACGGCAATCAGGGGCGTGGCGTCGCGACCGACCTGCGCACGAGGGAGCAGGTTGAAAAGGCTTACGCCGCCGCCCGCGAGGAAAGCTCGTACATCATGGTCGAGCGCTTTGTGCCTGGCGAAGACCATCGCCTGCTGGTCGTCGGCAACAAGGTCGTTGCGGCGTCTCGCCGTGAACCGGCCCAGGTGCAAGGCGACGGAAAATCGACGATCAGGGAACTCGTCGCCCAGGTGAACACCGACCCGCGCCGCAGCGATGGTCATTCGACGTCGCTCAGTTGGATCAAACTCGATGCGGTCGGCCTGGAAGTGATTGCCGAGCAAAGCTTCACACCCGATTCGGTCCCACCCGACGGGCTGAAGGTGCTGATCCGCCGCAACGGCAATCTCAGTACGGGCGGCACTGCAACCGATGTGACCGATGACGTTCACCCCGACGTGGCCGCGCGTGCCGTGGAAGCGGCCCAGGTCGTCGGGCTGGATGTGGCCGGCGTGGATGTCGTGGCCGTCGATATCAGTCGCCCGATGGCCGAGCAGGGTGCGGCCATGGTCGAAGTCAACGCCGGGCCGGGGTTGCGCATGCACCTCGATCCGTCGGCCGGCAGGCCGCGACCGGTGGGTGAAGCGATTCTCGGTGAACTGTACCCCCCCGGGCAGACCGGGCGCATTCCGCTGGCAGCCGTTACAGGCGTCAACGGCAAGACAACCACATCGCGGCTGCTCGCACACATCCTGAAGGCGGCCGGGCGCGTCGTCGGCATGGCCTGCACCGATGGCATCTACATCGACGGTCGACGGACCGAAACGCGCGACTGTGCCGGGCCTTATAGTGCCCGTTCGATTTTGCTGAACCCCAAAGTGGAAGCGGCCGTGCTGGAAACAGCGCGCGGCGGCATCCTGCGTGAAGGGCTGGGCTTCGACCAGTGTGCGGTCGGCGTGGTCACCAATATCGGCCACGGTGACCACTTCGGGCTCCGCGGCATCGATACGCTGGAAGGCCTGGCGCAGGTGAAGCGCGTGGTGGTCGAAGCAGTCGCCCCGGACGGCACGGCCGTGCTGAACGCGGAAGACCCGCTCGTCGCCGCGATGTCGGACTACTGCCCCGGCCGGGTGTTGTTCTTCTCGAAAGACGCCAACACGTCGATCCTCAGCAGACACAAGGCAGCCGGGGAACGGGCCGTCGCGGTCCGCAACGGGCAGATCATTCTGATCGACCAGGCCGGCGAAACATCGATTGCCCCACTGGATGAAGTACCGCTGACGCAGACCGGCGGCGTCGCGTTCCAGTTGGAGAACGCCCTGGCTGCCACGGGGGCGGCCATCGCGCTCGGGTTGCCGATCGCAGCCATCCGCACCGGGTTGGCAACGTTCATGGGTGACGCCGAGCAGGCCCCTGCCCGCTTCAACATCTTCCGTGCCGATGGCGCGGTCGTGATTGTCGATTACGCTCACAACCCCAGTGCGGTGACCGCCCTGGTCGATTCGCTCGACCAGTTCCCGGCCGAGCGTCGCGTGCTGGTCTTCAGCGGCTGCAACCGACGCGATCAGGACCTGATCGAGATGGGACAGTCGATCGGCAAGACGATCGACCGCGTGATCCTCTATCGCGATTGGGGCCACAGCGGTCGGGCCGACGGCGAGTTGAACGAGTGGTTGCGCCGCGGCATGGCCCGCGGTGGCCGCACTCGGGAAATCGTTGAAACCATCACCGAGATGGAAGCGATCGAGCAGGCGCTCAGTGAGCGGCGACCAGGCGATTTGATCGTATTGGGCATCGAGTCAATCGAAGAGTCGTTGGCGCTGGTGTCAACGCGATTGACCCCCGTTTAGCGATCGGGCCAACGGCCCGGTCGTCATGCAGCGCGTCGCACCGCGACATGGACACCCAATACATCATCCAGCAGATCCAGCGTCCGTCCCGTGGCCCCCTGCTGCGCAACCACCAGTTCCCGCGCCGCCCGGCCCATGCTCTGCCGCAGTTCGGCATCGTCGAGCAGCCGTTCCAGTTGCTGCCTCATGGTGGCCGCTCCGTCGACCTTGAACGCGGCACCGGCTTCGATCAAGCGGGCGGCGGCATCGCGGAAGTTCCAGACGTGTGGACCGAACACCACCGGCACGCCCAACCCGGCCGGTTCGATCATGCTCTGCCCGCCGCGCTTGCCGTCGAGGCTGCCGCCGGTGAAACCGATGTCAGCCAGACCCCACGCGGCATTCAGTTCGCCAATCGTATCGAGCAGGATCACCGCCGGCGCATCGGTGGGCGGTGCGGTCAACTTGCTGCGGCGACAGTAGCTGAACGACGCGCGTTCCAGCATGCGGGCCACATCGTCGAAGCGGTCGGGGCTGCGCGGCACCAGCACCAGCCGCAGTTTCTCGTGGCGTACGCGCAGGCGGCGGAACACGTCCAGCAACACTTCCTCTTCGGGGGCATGCGTACTGCCTGCCACGAAAAGGAGTTCATCCGGCCGAATTCCCAGGCGGGCCGCCAGTTGGCGGGACTGCGTATTGCCGCGATCCGATGGAGCCCCGTCGTACTTCACCGACCCGGTGACCGCCACGCGGCCGGCGGGGATGCCCAGTGAAGTCAACGCATCAGCATATGTCGATGATTGCATCGCGAAGCGGGTGACGCGGTCGAGCAGCAGCGACCGTGCCGCCCGGCCGAGCTTCGCGTAACGGGCAGCGCTCTTCGGGCTCATCCGCCCGTTGATGATCACGACCGGGACCGACTTGCTCTGAGCGATTCGCAGGAAGTTGGGCCAAAGTTCGCTTTCGGCGAGGACGACAAGTTTCGGCTGCAATGCGTCGAGCGTTCGCTTGACGGCCCAGGAGAAATCGAACGGCCAGTAGATGACCGTCAGGTCGGCGAAGCGCTTGCGTGCCTCGCCCATGCCGGTATCAGTCGTGCAGGAGACGACACAGCGATAGTCGGGGTGCCGTTTGCGGAACGCGGCAACGACGGTGCCGAGCAGGTTGATCTCGCCGACGCTGACACCGTGAAACCACGCCACGGGACGGCCGTCATCATCAGGTAAAAAAGAGAGGCCAACCAGTTTCTGCGACAGCCCCTGCCGGTACCGACCGGTCATCAACGAACGGATGACCAGCCACGGGGCCAGGAACATGAGGGCTACCGCATAAGCGGCGTTGATGACATAGGTCATGGAATCCATTCCATGTAGAGGGACAGCGACGCCGCTGGTTGTAGCCGCATTCGCCAGAATGCGGGCCTATTGCTCGACCAGCCCCGCATTCTGGCGAATGCGGCTACAAACAAAGAACTAAATCGGTTGATTGATCTTCATATGGCAGTTCTTGTACTTCTTGCCGCTGCCGCACGGGCACGGGTCGTTGCGGCCGACCTTTTCGATGCGATTGCGGATCGGTTCTTTCTTCTTACCCGTGTCGACATTCGCGGTGCCTTCTTCAGCCTGCTGCTGTTGCTGGGTCGCACTCTGAACGTACGTGCGGGCCTGCTCGTGCTGAGCGGTCTGCCCTGCCCACAGAGCGTCCTGAAACGCTTCCTGGCCGGCATCTTCCATACGGAAGACGGCATCGGTAACGCGGTCCTGCAGGTTCTCCCACATGACGTCGAACTCTTTCATGCCCTCTTTCTTGTAGACCGTCTTCGGGTCTTCCTGGGCAAAGCTGCGCAGGCCGACCACGGACCGCAGATGGTCCATCGTCAGCAAGTGTTTCTTCCAGGATGAATCGAGATTGTCCAGCAGCAGGTTGCGCTCCATGCTGTTCATCTCGGGCCGGAACTTGCGGTCGAACGCATTCCACAGCGTCTGCCGCACGTCGTCGGCCACCATACCAACGATCTTCTGCTGCTCGAGATCAATCTGGAAGGTTTCCTTCATCCAGTCGCACAGTTCGCGGGCATCCTCGGCCTCGGCGGCACTGGACCCGGAGAGCGATTCATCGACTTTGGCATCAATCGTCGTCTGGTCGATTGTCGGGTACGCCTTGCGGCTCAATTCGAGGAGCATCTCACGAAGCCGTGAGCGCGCTTCGGTGCGGAAATCCTGCTCGGGCAAACTGTCCGCCAACTCACCGTACCGGCCCTTGGCCCAGCGCAGCAACCCTTCGCGGTCGTACTTCTGCTGCCCGGCAGCGTTGCCCGCCACACGCTCCGCCATATGCGCGGCCACCGCGAGTTCCACCGGAAAGGTGATCTCCCGTTCGCGGTACAGTTCCCGCACCTTCGTGCCGATCTGTTCCTTGATTTGCGTTTCGCTCCGGGTGCGCAGTTCTTCGATCGGCAGCAGCACCTGAAATTTCTGGCGAACCCAATCGATCAACGAGTTGAAACCATAATCCGGGTCGAGGTATTTCTTACCGTCCGTCAGGTCGATCTCGTTGATCGACTTCGACGCTTCCTCGAGCAGATATTCCGGGAGCTTTTCACGGCCGACCTGCTTCAACTGGCGATCGTTGAGCTTCAGGTTGTAGCGTGCACTGATCATGCGCGCCATTTCCTGCCACTTCCAGTCTTTCGGGTCGTCGTCCTCGGCCAGGTTCTCATCCATGCCTTCCTGGACGATGGATGGCACATTCCTGATTGCCTTGTCGCGGGCCAGCGAATCAGCCTCGTCGAAGCTGAGGTTGCGGAACTCGCCCTCTTCAAAGTCGACGCCGAGCCGATTGGAGACGAACTCCGTGAACGCGTCGGCCCCGTAACTGCCGCTCAGGAATCGATCCACCGCGCCGGAGATCTGTGCGACGATCATCGCGATGATCTCCGCCTTGCAGTTCCGGTCTAACAGGATCTGGTTGCGCTTGCCGTAGACGCGCTTGCGCTGGGTATCCATCACCTCGTCGTATTCGAGAAGGTTCTTGCGCTGGTCGAAGTGATACTCTTCCACCTTCTTCTGCGCGGCTTGGATTCGTTTGCTGACCATCCGGCTTTCGATCGCTTCGCCTTCTTTCATGCCGAGGCGAGACAGCACGCCGGCGACCCACTCTCCGCCGAACAGGCGCATCAGTTCGTCCTGAAGCGACAGGTAGAAGCGCGACGAGCCCGGATCGCCCTGCCGACCTGCCCGGCCGCGAAGCTGGTTGTCGATGCGGCGGCTTTCATGCCGTTCACTGCCGATGATGTGCAGGCCGCCCAGGGCCGCGATCTCGCGCCCGGCCTCTTTCATCCGGTCGCGTTTCTCGATCGAGTCGACGACCGCTTTCCACTCGTCGTCCGGCACGTCCAGGCGTGTGGCGTACTTGTCCTTGAGGACGGCCCACGCCATCGTCTCCGGGTTGCCGCCGAGGATGATGTCGGTACCGCGGCCGGCCATGTTGGTGGCGATCGTCACCGCGCCCTGCCGGCCCGCCTGTGCGACAATCTCCGATTCGCGGGCGACGTTCTCGGGCTTGGCGTTGAGCAGTTCGTGCTTGATCCCGCGGCGGTTCAGCATGCCCGAGAGTTTTTCGGACTTGGCCACATCGGTCGTGCCGATCAGAATCGGCCGGCCGGTGTTGTGGATCTCGACAGCTTCGTTGATCAGCGAATCCCACTTGTCCTTATCGGTCAGGTAGACCAGGTCGGGCGAGTTGATGCGCTGCAGGATCTTGTTGGTCGGAATGGCGACGACGTCGAGCTTGTAGATCTTCCAGAATTCGCCCGCTTCGGTCATGGCCGTACCGGTCATGCCCGCGATCTTGCGGTACAGGCGGAAATAGTTCTGCAGCGTGATGGTCGCCAGCGTCTGATTTTCCTGCTTGATGGCGACGCCATCACGCTTGTGCTTGGCTTCCACCGCCTGATGCAGGCCGTCGCTCCATTGCCGGCCGTACAGGGCACGACCGGTGTGCGTATCGACGATGACGATCTTGCGTTCGCCTTCGTGATCCATTACCAGGTAGTCTTTATCGCGATGGTACAGCGTATGCGCCCGCAGCGAGTTGTCGAGCAGGTGCGGCCATTCCATGTTGCCGGCCGTGTAGAAGCTCTCAACCCCGGCCAGTTCTTCAGCCGTGCGGACACCCAGCTCCGTCAAATGGCAACTGCGTTCCTTTTCCTTGATTTCGTAGTAGAAGCCCAGGAACGGCTTCTTCTCGCCGTCTTTGTTGACGACCTCGAGTTCCAGCGACAATTCGCCGGCGGCAGCGCGACGGGCATTCTCTTCGCTGCGCATCTTGCGTTCAAGTTCGAGCAATTGAACGGTGATGCCGTTCGCCGTCTCGTAGCGTTTGAGGTCGCTGTGCGCCGGGCCGGAGATGATCAGCGGGGTGCGCGCTTCGTCGATCAGGATGTTGTCGACTTCGTCGATGATCGCGTAGTTCAGCCGGCGCTGTACCTGCCGCTGGTACGGGGGGAATTTCTCGTCATCGAAGCGGGCCGGGCGCATGTTGTCGCGAAGGTAGTCGAAGCCGAACTCGCTGTTGGTGCCGTAAGTGATGTCGCAATCGTACGCCTTGCGTCGTTCGACGGGGTCCATGTCGCTTTGGATGTAGCCGGCACTGACGCCCAGGGCGCTGTAGATCGGCAGCATCCACTCGCAGTCGCGCCGGGCGAGGTAGTCGTTCACGGTGATGACGTGGACGCCTTCACCGGTCAACGCATTGAGATACGCGGGAAGCGTGGCGACCAGCGTTTTCCCTTCGCCGGTCACCATTTCCGAAATGCCGCGGCGATGCAGGATGATGCCGCCGATCATCTGCACGTCGTAGTGGCGCATTCCCTTGGCGCGCTGGCCCGCTTCACGGCAGGCAGCAAAGGCTGCGGGCAGGATTTCCTCAAGGATGCGATCCCGGGCCTCGAATGATTTGGCTTCGGCCAGGCGTGTTCGCCATCGGACCGACTGGGCTTTCAATTCGTCGTCCGTGAGGACCTTCGTCCGTTCCTCGGCCTGGTTGATGCGATCGAGCATCGAACCGGACTTGATGGCGTACGGTTTGGCGGGGTCCTTGGTGGCGAGATAGCCGGAGTCTTTCACCTGCCAGTCAGCGCTGTAACCGAACAGCCGGCTGATGAACTTTGTGAATCCCTCGACGAAGCGGGCGAAACCGTCCCCCAACTTCTCCAGAAAACCGGCTTCCATCGAGTTTGCTGCCATGTCGCCGTCGCTCCGGGTTCCGCCGTGGCAAAGAGTCAATCCTTGCGGTGCCAGTTGCTCAGTCTAAGAGGGGGTCTGATAGTGGTCAATACAGACCGCGTTCACGGAACAATCGGCAAGACGAGACTTTCCGCTTATTCCGCCCCTCTCCACTGGACGCGCGGACAGTTGAATCTCGGCCGGTGGACAAACGCCGACGCATCGCGAACAATAGTGTCGAGCCTTCTGCCTCGCATTGTCCGGGAAACCCGTGCTTTATGCCTGATGCCGCTGTCCGCTGCCCGTTTTGCAATACGCCGGTGCCGACTGCCGGCACTGAGCGCATCCGCTGCCCGCGTTGCGGCGACTACTTTGTTCCCTCGACCACGGCGAATCGTGCCACAGGATTCGACGGTGAGCTGCAAAGGCAACGCGATGCCCATTCTGCAGGGGCGTCACGTTCCGTGAAACGGATGCTGCTGATCGCGGGCAGCCTTGGCGTCCTAGGACTGATTGTCGGCTGGGTGATCTCGAGCAACCGCGAACCGGTGCCGCCCCCGCCACCCGCACAACCAACCGTGGAAGCAGCGGTGGCCCCTTTGGCGATGCCGGTCCTGAGCTATCTGCCGGCCGGCACCGATTCGGTCATCGCCCTGCAGCTTCGCGCCTACATCGAATCTTTTCCTGAAGGCGATGACCGCAACCCGCGCAATGCCCTGCTGCAACTGGGCATCCCCGACGAACTGCTGGGCAGCGTCGAGCGCATTCTCGGCCTGCCGCTGGATCAGATCGATCAGTTCGCGGTAGGCGGCAAGTTGAATGCCGGGCTGCTGGCCAGCCAACCGGTGATCGTGGTGCGAACGCGCACGCCGTTCTCGATGGAGACGATCGCGAAGCGTGCCAAGGCCACGGCCGACAGGCGCGGGGAGCGCATCTACTACCGCACCAACAGCGCCAACCCCTTCGGCGAGCGCTTCTACTGGTGGGCACCGAACGACAAACTGCTGATCATCGCCATGCAGGGGTCGGTTCTCGACGGCATCCCGGTGGAAGGCCGGGCCGGCAGCGATCATCTCGATCAGCGGTTGCGCGACAATGTGGCGGCGCTGCTGACTGCCGATACGCCCTGCTGGGCCCTGTTTGAATCGGACGACTGGCAAGGCATCGCCACTCTTGCGATGCTGGCGGGCAAGAAGAAAAATGGTCTCGACGGGCTGAGCGACTCTCTCACGGACCTTCAGACGGTGATCCTCGGCGTGCGCGTTGACAACAAGCCGACGCTGACCATCTGGCTGGAAATGAAGTCGGACACGGCGGCCGCCGGCATCCGCGATGCGAGAGCCGGTTGGTTTCGCAAGGAGCAGAGCGACATCAGCATCGGCGGGGCCGGCAGTCGAATCATGCTGCTTATGCCGCCACGGGGGGACAACGTGTCGAAAGTGCTGAAAAGGATATTCTTGGAGGACAATCGCTGAGGGGCGACCCGACGGGTCGCCCGCTAAACGGCAAGCGCATTACGCCTTCAACATCTCGTCGTGCCGCATGCCGCTGGGTGGCACGTCCGCCTTGCGGCAGTTGGCAAGGGCGCTCTTCGCGCCGGCATGCTGCTCGGCATCGTTGTCTTCCCATTCGATGCTCACCGCGCCGTCGAAACCGACACGGTTCAATTCAATGAAGATCTCTTCGAGGCTGTTGGCGTCGCGCTGCGTGCCGGCCGTCACGAAGTTCCAGCCGTTGGTCCAGTGGCCCATCGGCCGGTGCCCGCCAAGGCGACCCGCGCGCACATGCTCCTTCGCGACCCAGACGCCCTTCACATGGGCGCAGTGGATGAATTCCTTAAACTCGCGGATGAAGTCGATCACACTGACGTTCTGCCACTCCATGTGCGAGCCATCGAGGTTGAAACCGACGACCCCTTCATAGCCCTTCTTGCACAGGAAGTTGATGTAGTCGCCCGCGCTTTCGAGATCGCCCATGGCCCGTTCGCTCGGATGGCACTCGAGGTCGTACGTCACGCCGTACTGCTTGCACAGGTCGAACACGGGCTTGAAGCGCTCTACCAGCAGTTCCAGGCTGACTTCGCGAACGTCCGGAATCTGGTGCCCGCCGATCTCGGTCGGCAGCGGCGGAAACAGGAACCAGTGGCTCCAGCACGATGCCGGTGACCCGACGAAGCCCGGCAGTGCCACCTTGCGGCCCTGCAGCTTGCTCAGGTGCCCCGCCAGGCGCACGCTGGCCAGCAGGTCCTTCTCCGCCTGCAGGTGGATCAGCTTGCCGACATGTTCGGGCACGAAGTACGGGTCGGTCCGCGGCGGGTTGTTCCCTTTGGCCCGCCAGTCGGCATAGGCCTTCACCGCTTCGCCGCCGCAGAACTGCAGCGTCTTGGCGCTCGGCTCATCGCCCAGGGCCTGCCCCTGCAGGTGCGTGGCCACGGTGAAGATCTCGAGGCCATGCGCCTTGGCGATCGCGACGCGCTCCTGCGCATACGCGGCCGCGCCAGTGTCGGTGTCACACTTGCGGAGGTCGAGTTCCCAGCTTGCTTCTTCCCAGCCATCGAACCCGGACGTCTGCAGGAACTTCACCCATTCGGCGAAGTTCACATTGCCGAACTGCCCGCGAACCAGGCCGATCTGGTGAAACGACCCTTTGCCGTTCCGGTGAACCGGTGTCTGCTTGAAACCCATGGGAGAGTGATCCTTCGAATTGGAAGTTGAGGGGGTGGCTTGTTGGAGAAAGTGTATGAAATGCGGAACGCGGAACTCGGAGTTCGGAATGAAAACCAAGCCCCCGACGCGATGGCTTCCGAGCGTCGGGGATCGTTCCATCGTTCATCGATAATTCCTTCTCGTTCCACTGAACTTCTCAAGTGCGGATTCCCGCACAACCGATACATCCGAAAGAACCGTTCTCTCTTCGGAGAGAAAACGCGGGTCCCGGTAAACGGGGCAAGCCTGAACGACCAGGGAGATGAGCAAATGGGCCTTGGCACACTCACCATGCTGACGATGATCTGTGCGCCCGCGCAGGCACCAACGGACGTCTATCCGTTCAACCAGGCCAAGATGGAAATCCCCATCCGCTATGACCCGGCCAAGAAGGCCGGCATCCGCGAGATGCTGCTGATGGTTTCGCGCAATCAGGGCGAATCCTACGAGCAGTACGCCACCGGTTCGCCCGATCGCGACACGATGTTCATGTTCAGTGCCCCGAACGACGGCATCTACTGGTTCCACATGGTCATCGTCGACAAGCAGGGCAAGCGCGACCCGGCCGACCCGACCAAGGCACCCACGCCACCCATGAAGGTGCTGATCGACACCAAGTCGCCCATGATCACGATCAAGACGTTCGAACGCATCGGCGATGAAGCCCAGGTTTCGTGGGACATTCAGGAAGCCAATCCCGACTGGTCGCGTTTCCAGTTGGAATCGCGCACCGGCGAAGGCAACTGGCAGACCGTGGAAGCGAAAGGCACGCCTTACGGCAGCGCCCGCTTCCGCATCGGCCAGAGCGGCCCGGTCACCGTGCGCCTGACCGCGCACGACGCTGCCGGCAACCGCGCCGAGGCAACCAGGGACATGGCCCCGCCGGCCAACGTCGCTTCCGCCCCGCTGATCAAGGATACACAGTCGATGCGGATGGGCCTGCCGGCCGATGTGCCGCCGCCGTCGTTCGGCAACGACAACGCGACCATCGCGCCGCTGCCGCCGGTCGACCCGCCGCTGATGATGACCCGGCCCACCGAACGGCCGACACCGCCGCCCGCAGTCGAGCCGATCCGGCAGGATACCCCGCTGGCGGTCAGCCCCTACTCGACGCATACGCCGTCGGGCGTGCTGCTGCCGGCCCCGCAGATCATCAACGTCTCCCGCTTTGATCTGGCTTACGATGTCGACCAGAAGGGCCCGTCCGGCATCAGCAAGGCCGAAGTGTGGGTCACCCGCGACGACGGCAAGAACTGGAACAAATGGTCCGTCACCGAGAAGACCGAATCGCCGGTCACGGTCGACCTGGCCACTCGCAACAACCCGCAGATCGAAGGCGTCTACGGCATGAAGATCATTCTGTTGAGTGGGGCCGGCCTGTCGAAGGGCCCGCCGATCAACGGCGACGCGCCGGACATGCGCGTCGATCTCGATCTGACTCCGCCCGTCGTGAAGATCTACGAACCGCTGCCCGATCCGAACCAGAAGGACACCATGATCCTGCGCTGGCAGGCGGTTGACCGCAACATCGCCGCCGACCCGATCACGCTGGAATGGTCGGAAGCACAGGATGGCCCGTGGAGCCCGATCGTCGGCCTCGACGGCAACACGCCACTGGGCCAAAGCACCCCCGCCACGGCCAAGCGCCTGCCCAACAGCGGCCAGTACTCGTGGCGGCTGCCGAACAACTTCCCGACGCACCGCGTTTACCTGCGGGTGATGGCCCGCGACGTGGCCGGCAACGTGGCCGAGGCCCGTACGCCGCACCCGATCCTCGTCGACATGAACAAGCCGGTCGCGAAGATCCAGGGAATCATCGGGGCTGCGTCTTCGTCATCAGATCGTCGTTGATGAATGCGGAATTCGGAATTCGGAATGCGGAATGGAAGAACAAGCGTCTTCCACTCCGCATTTCTCGTTTTTGTCTTCAATTCCGAACTCCGCATTCCGAATTCCGCATTCCGCATTGAGAATTCCGTATTCCCGACCCGACATTCCGCATTCCCATTCGTCATCAGTTCCCGACAATGACATTATGGAAAGGCTCAACAAGATACTTGCACACGCCGGCGTCGGTTCGCGACGGTTCTGCGATGAACTTATTTCCACGGGGCGCGTGCGCGTCGATGGAAAGATCATCCGCGAACTGGGGACCCAGCTCGACCCGGCCGCGCACAAAGTCATGGTCGACGATAATCCGATTCATGCCGAGAAGTTCGTCTACTGGGCTGTCAACAAGCCTTGCGGCTACCTGTGCACCAACAACGATCCTTCGGGTCGGCCGCTGATGCTCGATCTGGTGCCGCACATCGAACAGCGCGTCTACACCGTCGGCCGGCTGGATGAAGACAGCGAAGGCCTGCTGCTGCTGACTAACGACGGCGATCTTGCTCACCAGTTGATGCATCCGCGTTACTCCGTCGAGAAGACTTACGAAGCACTGGTGGCCGGGTCGCCTACCGGCGAGGACAGCAAGCAGATTCTGACCGGCGTCTGGCTCAGCGATGGCCGGGTGAAGGCCAGCCATGTGAAGCGCCTGAAGCGGCAGGGCGACAGTGTCTGGCTGCGCGTTGTGCTGCGTGAGGGTAAGAACCGCGAGATCCGCCGAATGCTCGCCAAGCTGGGTCACAAGGTGATGCGCCTGCGCCGCACCCAGATCGGCCCCGTACGGCTCGATCGGCTGCCGAAGGGTAAGTCACGCAAATTGTCGATCGCCGAGATTGAACTGCTGCGCAAGTCCGCCGCCCGTAATACACCGACTGCCTGACCCATGATCCAGCGCACCGTGCCGATCATCGAGAATGTCCCCATCGCGGAACGCACGTTCCGCGTGCGGTTGCACGCGCCGGAGATCGCGCGCACGATCCGTCCCGGCCAGTTTCTGATGCTGAAACTGCCCGGCACCAGCGACCCGCTGCTGGGCCGCCCGTTCGCGATGTTCGACATCGCGGAAGACGCGATCGATGTCGTCTATCTCGTCGTCGGCAAGATGACCGGGCTGCTGGCGAACATGCAGCGCGGTGAATCAATCGACATCTGGGGTCCGCTCGGTAATGGCTTCAGGGACTATCCGAATGCCGCATCGGTCACACTGATCGCCGGCGGCATCGGGCAGACGCCCTTCATGGCATACGCCCGGCAGCTGTTCGCCACGGGTGTGAAGAACGTCCGTCTCTACTATGGCATCCGCACCGCGGCGCTGGCTGCAGGCGTGGCCGACTTCGAGAACGCCGGCGTGCAGGTGCATCTGGCCAGCGACGACGGCAGCGTCGGCCACCGCGGTTTCGTCACCGATCTGCTCGACCGCGACCAGCCGCCGGGCCCATGGGTCGCCTGCGGCCCGGAACCGATGCTGCACGCCGTCCGGCAGCGTGCTCTGGCGCGCGGCGTGAAGTGCGACATCTCGCTGGAAACCCCGATGGCCTGCGGCTTCGGCATCTGCTTCAGTTGCGTCGCCAAAGTGAAAACCGCCGACGGGTGGGACTACAAACGCGTCTGCGTCGACGGCCCGGTCTTCGACGCGGCAGACCTTTGCAGCGAGTGAGGGGAGCCGCTGACCGCACGATTCTCACGGTCTGGCGGCATGAGGCGACAATCATATCCAACCGTGAGAATCACGCCGACTCGTGAAAATCAATCGGCCTGCCGCACCGAGGTAGTCCGGTTGCTCCGCAACCGGTCCCTCATTTCCCGGTATGTCAACCGCCCGCCGTCTGATACCCTTCTCTTCAGCAACTGAATCGGTTCACCCGACACAGGGGATTTTCATGCAACGT
>Ga0105048_10001864_pt1 | contig 34085 bp, 22 predicted proteins | sample MAT05_FD_78382 | JGI IMG/M metagenome (GOLD analysis project Ga0105048, IMG submission 78382) | Freshwater microbial communities from Lake Fryxell liftoff mats and glacier meltwater in Antarctica - MAT-05 | ecosystem: Environmental > Aquatic > Freshwater > Ice > Liftoff microbial mat | place... | reverse complement strand
GGATTGGGTGTTGCACCATTTGAGTTTTCAAATGACTCCGGCGTTACTTACCAGCCTGCAGATTCATTTATTAATCTTGCACCGGGTTCTTATCCCATCAGGGTTAGAGACGCCGTTGGCTGTTCGTATGATTTTAATTCTTTAGTAGGTGTGGGGGTTGGTGTGAATGCCAGTTTTGTAAGGATAAATTCAGCCTGTCTTGGAGTGAGCAGCGGACAAATAATTGTATCGCCCACGACTGGCGTTGCACCATTTACTTATTCAATCGATACCGGGTTGAACTACCAGGCACCAGATACCTTTAAGAATCTGGCTTCCGGCAATTATTCAATCCAGATCCGTGATGCTGTGGGTTGCTTTTACAATTCACCTACTCAAACAGTAGGTAACAATCCCGGAGTAACTGCCGGTTATACACGCCTGAATGCAGCCTGTACCGGTTCTAACACAGGAACTATTATTATAAAGACGAATTCCGGTTCGGCGCCGTTCAGGTATTCTCTCGATGGGGGATCAACTAACCAGTTTGTGGACAGTGTATTCCGTAACCTGGTGGCTGGAAATTATAATATCCGGATCATGGACACGGCTGGTTGTATCTTAAATTCACCGGTACAAACTGTTGGCAATAACCCGGGCGTAGTTACTAATCCGTCTACCATTCAAAATTCTTCCTGTGCATCGGTTCCAAACGGGGCTATCACAGTGAATGTTACGGCCGGTATCGTTCCATTTAGTTATACGCTGATTTCTGTTCCCGGGTACCAGCCACAACCAGGCAATGTGTTAACTGGCTTGTTTTCCGGAAGCTACGATATTATGATAATGGATAGTGCTGGTTGTACAAAAACGATCACTGCTGTAATTGGTAATAATCCAAAAATAAAAATTGACTCTTTAAATATTGTAAGGCCAACCTGTAATGGATTGTTGGACGGCACCATCCAGGTGAATGCTTCTCTCGGCGTGGCGCCCTATCAATATGCCATCGACGGCGGGCCCTATAAAACAAGCAAAACATTTGCAAGTGTTGGCGCTGGCACTCACACCGTGCAAATTAGTGATGCAAATGGGTGCGTAATTGATTCGAGTATCCTGATCACCCAACCGGCAACGCTTACCAACTCTCTTGTCAGCACCGTCAAATCTACCTGCAGTGGTACTCCTGATGGGCAAATCGTTGTTAATGCAGCCGGCGGCACATTGCCTTATCAATTTACGATAGATGCATCCGGAAATACTGGATACCAGGCAGTTTCAACCTTCCCGGTAATTGCAGGCAACTACAAAGTAACAGTTCAGGATGCCAAAGGCTGTAAAGCCAGTATCAATGTGCTGGTAGATTCTATATTCACCATGTTCTTAGACCTTGGTGCTGATACTGCCATTTGTGTTGGGGAGTCGGTAGTGTTAACGCCTAACACGAACGCACAAACGACTGGCTTTGCATATACACCAACGGGATCCCTGAAGGATCCGGCCTCAAAGAACCCTATAGCCACGCCTACTGATACCACCAGGTACAAACTGGTGGCGCAATGGGGTATTTGTACACTCACCGACAGTGTAGTAGTGAATGTATTGGGCAAACCCATACCCAATGCAGGGGCAGATGTGGTAATTTGTTATGACAGCACCGCTGTGCTGAGCGGAAGTGCCAGCAACCTTTCCGGAACAGTTAATTATTTATGGAGTCCTGCAAATTTACTGGATACTAAAGCAGATACTGCTGTGGTGATCGCCAGGCCGGACACTGCTTTAACTTATTATACATTGACGGTTACTGATAATTATGGTTGTGGCTTTGCAGAAACAGACAGGGTGTTGGTAACGATGCTGCCACCAGTGTATGCATTTGCAGGTAATGACACCAATGCAGTGCTGAATATGCCGCATCAATTGAATGCCACCGGTGCAGGGGTTGGAGGAACATACCAGTGGTATTATCCATCCACGGGCGTAAGTTTGTCCGGTGTGTTTGGTGCCAATCCTACCGCGATATTTGATCCGGTGGCGCAGCCAGGTACTTTTCACCCTGATACAAATTATTACAAGTTGTCTGTGTTGGCAACAAACCAGGCAGGATGTTCGGCAACTGATACGGTTAAAATTAATGTCTTCATTGGCCCAACCTATTATGTGCCAAATGCCTTTAGTCCAAACGGCGATGGCAATAATGATATTTTTAGGGCAATACCTGTTGGCCTTGCCAGTACAGAGTATTTCCGAATTTATAACAGGTATGGAGAAATGATCTTTGCAACTAACCAGTTTATGAAGGGATGGGATGGCACGTTTAAGGGCAAGCCACAGTTGCCGGGTGCTTATGTGTGGATCATTAAAGGAAGGAACAGGAATGGAGTAACTGTAGAAATGAAAGGTACCGTGATGTTAGTACGCTAACAGTACACTTAAAATAAATGCTATCCCGGAGTATATATTTGCTCCGGGATTTTTTTTCCAGCATCCCGGGAAGGGTAAAAATCGCTCTTCACATTCCCGTTGCGGATCACGTTTATTTAAGCTCATTGCTCTTTTGCAGTTATCCACTGCTTTTACGCCGGATGTATTTTTTTTATCCACCCACATACTATTTTTACTCCTGATTCGTTATCAAACAATCCAATACATTAAAAACAATTATTATGGAATTTATTTTAAACAGTAAACACAGGCTCGGCAAAAGTTTGCTGATTTGTACGATTGTTCCTGCCGCAGGTTATTTAGCTGTTCTATGGATTACTAACGGGTCGTAAAATTATATTTATCCACACCTGCAATAGCTTATTTATTTCAATAGCCCCTGGCAAATGCAGGGGCTGTTTGCTTCCGCCCGGTCTTTTACCGCTATATTTTCAATGAATCCGCCACCGTTACACACAAAAGTTCCAAAGAGATTTCATGCCGCCTCAAAATCGGTATTATGCTTTTAAATAATTGCCGCAGCTTGTAGCATACATTTTATATTTGCCTTATGAAAAGAATCGGCATATTAGGCGGTGGCCAACTTGGAAGGATGTTGCTTCAGGCGGCAGTTAATTATCCCGTTGAAACATTTGTAATGGAAAACGACCGTGAATGCCCTGCTGCGCACTTATGCCATCATTTTACCATAGGAGATATCAGCAGCTTTGAGGATGTATATAATTTTGGAAAAGGGCTGGATGCCATTACAATCGAAATTGAAAGTGTAAATGATGCTGCATTGGAAAAATTAGCAGGTGAGGGTGTACATATATATCCCAACCCGGCGGCATTAAAAATCATCAAAAATAAAATTGAACAAAAGAAATTTTATAAGCAGCATGATATTCCTACCAGTGAGTTTATAGTAACACAAAATGCGACGGATATAAAACAACACACCGATTTTTTGCCGGCAGTACATAAAATTGGTCAAGGTGGGTATGATGGAAAAGGTGTACAGGTAATCCGGGATAAAGAAGACATCAACAAAGGGTTTGATGTACCGGCTGTGCTCGAAAAAATGATCACGATACAAAAAGAAATTGCTATGATAGTAGCAGTGAATGATAAGGGAGAAAGTGCCCTGTATCCCGCTGTGGACATGGTATTTGATAGCCGGCTGAATTTGCTGAGCTACCAGGTAAGTCCTGCAGAACTACCGGAGAAAGTGTTGTGGAAAGCAGAGGCCATCGCATTGACAGTCGTAAAGAATTTACAAAGTCCCGGCATTTTTGCAGTGGAATTATTTGTAGACAACGACAACAATGTGCTGGTAAATGAAACGGCGCCACGGGTACACAACAGTGGGCACCATACCATTGAGGCCAACTACTCCTCGCAGTTTGATATGCTGTGGCGCATCATGCTGCAGTATCCGTTGGGTAATACGGAGCCCATTTTACCGGCAGCAATTGTAAATATCATTGGGGCTGAAGGTTATACCGGTGACCCGGTATATGAAGGCCTGGAAGAAGTGTTGAAAATACCGGATGTATTTGTTCATATTTATGGAAAAAACGTTACCAAACCCGGGCGCAAGATGGGGCATGTAACGATTTTGAGTATAGAAAAACAGGAATTGGTACACCAGGCTAACAGGATACAACAGACGCTGAAAGTAAAAGCCTCCCCGCCCTCCAAAGGAGAGATCTAGGGCAAGAGCTTAACATTTGAACGTTATTAACTTTCGCACGGTTGGGTGTATTCAATTGGTGAATAAAGAAGAAATAATAAGATGGTAGCTGAAAATGTGTATTAAAGATATAACGCAACGCCTCTTCTCCTTTGAAGAAGAGGAAGGGTGATGAGGCCGACTTTACAACCCCAGCAAATTCCCCAGCCGCTTTAATTCTATTTCAGAAGATTTGGCAGCAAAATTCAAATTTACCAACCGGTAGCCGGATGCTTCAAAACTTTGCTGCGCATTTTTTACCTCTACGATGGTGGCCTGCTTGAGCCGGAAGCGTTGCAGGGTTAATTCCAGCAATCTGCTGGAGAGGTCATAATTCAGCAGCTCAGTTTCCAATTGCCCGAGCGTAGCCGCATAAGACTGGTATGACTTCACCACCTGTGCACGGTAATCCCTTACCAGTACATCTTTATTCAATGTGGCATTCTGTATATTGATGGACGCCACCTGTTGCTGACGCCTGAAAACGGATCCATTATAAATTGGAATACCGATACTAACGCCAACGAATGGCCCATAATTTTGGTTAAGCAGCAACTGTCCGCCGGCAGACTGGTTCCTGGAAAAATTATACCCGGTAGTACCTCTTATGGAAGGGTATCGTTGTGCTGCTGTTTCTTTTACCACCTGTTCGTTGATCCTTACCTGTTCTTCGGCGGCAATAATCTCAGCATTCTTGTTGAGGCTGTTTAAAATTACCTCCATGTTAATATTTCTGTCCACAATGATCGTATCATTTACACTGATAACAGCATCCGCTTTTAGAGTAAGCTGCCGCAGCAATTCAGTTTTGGCCTGCCCGATGACTACCTGTTGAGATTGTTTTGTCTGCAACAGGGCATTCAGATCAATCTGTGCCTGGAAGAGGTCTGAATTATTGGCCAGTCCAACACTTTGCCTGGCCTTCACAATTTCCAGTTGCTGGTTTGATGCGTCAATCGACTTCTCAATTGTTTTTAGATAACTCTGCTGCCGCACGATATCGTAATAGCTTGTCATTACCCCGGCAATGATGTTTTGTATTTGTGCATTCAGCAGTTCCTGGCTTTGCTGCTGCAGCAGCCCCAATCTTTTTTTTGTGGCCAATATCCGGTTACCGTTGAATAGTAAAATACTGGCAGTAATATCTGTTGCCATGTTGTTGTTGGCTGCAGCGTTTCTTGAAATATTTTCTCCCGAATTTAGTTTTTGATTGATACTGGATATCCGCTCATTATTGCTGATATTTCCTGTTACCAAAGGAAGGCCGCCGGCTACACCATAATTATTTAAAATAGTATTCGCTTCCAGCAGGTTTTTGCTCAACTGGATATCTAAACTATTTTTCAATGCTGCATTGATCGCATCCGGAAGGGTTAATTGATTTTGCGCCTGCGCCGTTACACAAACCATTCCTGAAAAAATATATAAAAAAAACTGCTTCATGGGGCTCATTTTTCTATTAACTTTTATTTACATCTACTTTATTTTCTTGTGTAGTTGCGGCAGTTGGAATTGCTGCTGCAGCTCCTTCATATTTATGTTTACCAGATAAAAAAGTATAAATAGCCGGTATGATAAACAGCGTAAGAATGAGTGAAAATATAATGCCACCCACCACCACAATCCCCAGTGGTACCCTGCTGGTGGCGGAAGCACCCAAGCCGAGTGCAACAGGCAATGCTCCCAACGACATGGCAAGGCTGGTCATTAAAATGGGCCGTAACCGTTGCTGCGAAGCTTCTACAATTGCCTGCCATTTATCAATTCCCTGCTCTCTTTTTTTATTGGCAAACTCCACAATCAAAATGCCATTTTTTGTTACCAGGCCAATCAGCATGATCATCCCGATCTCAGAAAAAATATTCAGTGTCTGGTTGAATAAAAAAAGGCTGAGCAAAGCCCCTGCCAACGCAAGCGGTACGGTGATCATGATGGTAAGCGGATCGATAAAACTTTCAAACTGTGCTGCCAATATCAAATAGATCAGCATCAATGCAAGTACAAATGCAAACATGATATTAGAAGAGCTTTCTGAATAATCCCTTGATGGCCCGGTGAGTGAAGTTTGGTAACTTTCGTCCAGTAATTTTTTCGCAATGGCGTCCATGGCTTTTACCCCATCTCCAATGGTTTTACCATCTGCGAGTGAAGCCGAAATAGTGGCCGCCTTATACCGGTTAAAGTGGTATAAGGTAGCCGGGCTGCTACTTTCCTGCAGGTCTACCACTGAACTTACCGGGATATTTTGCCCCTTGTTATTGCGTACATACAATCTTGAAATATCCTCCGTCTTATTACGGTCACTCCGTTCTACCTGTGCAATAACAGAATATTGAAATCCGTTCATGATAAAGTATGCAAGCCTTCCACCGCTAAATGCAGACTGCAGTGCCGCGATCACATCCTGGGATGAAAGCCCTAGGTCTTTTACTTTCATCCTGTCTAATGTTAATTGAATTTCAGGCTTATTAAATTTCAGGTTTACATCTGCGTTGGCAAATGTTTTATCCTTTCTTGCTTCTTCGAGGAATTTGGGAATGATCTCTTTTAGTTTATTAAGATCCTGGTTCTGTAATACAAACTGCACCGGCAATGAGCCTCTTGAACCGCCGCCAACAGAAATAGTCTGTTCCTGTATTGGGAATATCCGGGCGTCATTAAACCTGGTCAGTTTTTTTTGCAGGTCACTGGCTATTTCAGCCTGGCTTCTGTTCCTGTCTCCCGGCTCTACCAGGCTCAGCCTGGGCTGGCCGCTGTTAATGGCTCCCGCCGGTGTGCGGGCAAACACAAAATCTCTTTCTGGTACTGAATCATACAGGTAATTAGCAATATTATCTGATATGGCCAGCATCTTGCTGTAACTGGTTCCTTCAGCAGCAGTAACGGTAAAGCGTATGCTGTTCCGGTCTTCCAGCGGTGCAATTTCACTTTGCAGGCTGCCAAAGATCAGGGCAATCATTACTCCGCACAATGCTATTATCACCCAGGCTACCCATCTTACTTTCAAAAACCCGGTTAGCCAACGCCTGTACCCGTCTTCCATACCGGTAAAGAAAGGTTCTGTTTTCCGGTAGAATTTTCCATGCCCGGCTGTTTTCCTGCTCAATACCACATTTAATACAGGTGTAATGGTGAGCGATACCAATGCCGAAATCAGCACCGCAGCAGCCAGGGTAACCCCGAATTCCCTGAACAGCCTTCCAATAAATCCTTCCAGGAAAACAACCGGCAGGAACACCACAGCGAGGGTAATGGAGGTACTGACAACGGCAAAGAAAATTTCTTTACTTCCCTCCAGCGCCGCCTGTTTTATCGGCATGCCTTTTTCAAATTTACTGAAGATATTCTCCGTCACCACAATGCCGTCGTCCACCACCAAACCCGTTGCCAGCACAATACCCAGCAAGGTGAGAATATTGATAGAAAACCCGGAAAAATACATTACAAAGAAGGTGGCCACCAGCGAAATCGGTATATCTATCAATGGACGGATAGCGATCAACCAGTCCCTGAAAAAGAAAAAGATCACCAATACTACCAAAGTAAAAGAGATCATCAATGTCTCTTCCACTTCCTTAATAGACTTACGGATATTCACTGTATTGTCGAGCAATACGTTCATTTCAATGTCCGACCTGTTTGATTTTTTTATCGCTTCCAGTTTATTGTTAAAATCATTGGCGATCTGTATGTTGTTGGCGCCGGGTTGCGGTATGATCACAATGCCTACGGCATTTACCCCATTGTATTTCCAGCTCTGCTCAAGATCTTCCGGCCCGATTTCCACACGGGCCACATTGCTCAATCGTACGATGCCGGAACTGTCTTCTTTAATGATCAGGTTTTGAAAATCTTTTTCACTGGTTAATCTGCCCAGTGTTTTGATGGTCATCTCGGTGTTGTTGCCATAAATTTTTCCAGGTGGCAAGTCTACATTTTCATTGTTGAGTGACGTTCGGATATCAGAAAAACTAACGCTTTGCGCAATCATTTTATCCGGCTGAAGCCAGATACGCATGGCATATCTTTTTTGTCCAAAAATATTCACAGCACTTACCTGGTTGATGGTTTGAAACTGTTGCTGCAAAACATTTTCTGCATAATCGCTCAGTTCCAGCAAACCCTTAGTACGGCTTTGTACCGCCAGTATCAAAATAAAATCACTATTGGCGTCTGCTTTTGTCACCACCGGTGGTGCGTCGATATCCTGGGGCAAGCCCCTGCTTGCCTGTCCTACTTTATCCCTCACATCACTGGCGGCAGCTTCCAGGTCCACACCCAGTTCAAACTCTACTGTAATATTGCTGTTACCCAGCGTACTGGAAGAGGTGATTGTTTTGATACCCGGAATACCATTGATCTGTTTTTCCAATGGTTCGGTTACCTGGCTTTCCATTATATCCGGGTTGGCACCGGTGTAAGAAGTACGGATATTGATTGTGGCCGGGTCAATGGCAGGATAATCTCTGATAGCAAGGAAAGTATAGCCCACCACACCAAACAAAATGATCATGAGGTTTAGCACGGTAGCAAAAACCGGCCGCTTTAAAGAAAATTCAGAAATATTCATGCAATAAAGCCTTTCTAGTAATGATTAATTCTTTAGTTTTTGCCAAAACGGGGAAAATAATGCCCAATTTAGTTCTAAAGATTTCCAATTAATGTTGAAATTAGATCAGCCTTTTGTACGAAAAATTATTTGTTGCTGTCTTTCCTGGCAACAATTTCTTCAGCCGTCTTTACACTTCTTACTTTTAATTTACTTTTTGGTCTTGCAAATAATACGCCTGTTACCACCACCGAATCACCCGGGTTGATACCGCTGACTACCTCTACGGTATTGGCTTCCCTCACACCTGTTTGGATGTTTACAAAAGTGGCTAAGCCATTTTTCACCAATATTACCTGGTTATTTCTGTCATCCGGTATAATGCAGTTGGTGGGTACTTTTACCGATGACCTTTCTTTACCGGCATCAATAAATACTTTTACAAATGCACCGGGATTTACTTTCGCATCCTGCAGTATCGCCCTCACTTTCAGGTTACGGGTATCTGTATTGGCACCCGGCTCTGTTGCCACAATAATGGCTTTGTTTTTTTGTTTTGTAAAGGCATCCAGTTCTACTTCTACTGCATAGCCGTTTTTAATAGCGTCTGCATACATATCCGGTATGGTAAAATCAATTTTTACGTGTTGTGTTTGTTGCAGTGTGGCAATAATAGTGGCGGGGGTAACATATGCCCCGGGGCTTACCTGGCGCAAACCTGCTACGCCGCTAAAAGGCGCCCTGGTAACAGTTTTATCAACCAACGCCTGCGTATAAAGTATGTCTGCCTTCAGCCCGTTTACAGTATTGATTGCAGCGTCATAATCGGCCTGGTTTAGCCCGTTGATGTCGAGTAATTGTTTATATCGCTCTACTGTTTTTTGTGCCAGGTCAAGTTGAACCCTGCTTTTGCCGATCTGCGCCACCAGGTCGGCATCGTTCACCCTTGCTATCACTGTGCCTTTGGCAATTGTCTTTCCCTCTGCCAGGTTTAGATAAGTAAGCCTGCCACTCACTTCGGGCCGCAGCTCCACAAACTCCCCCGCTATCACTGTACCATTGGCTTCTATCAAATTGCTGATGGGTTGTTTTTCGGCAATCATTACATCTACCAATACAGGCGGAGTTTCTTTCGGGGCAGCATTTTTTGTGTCTTTACTTTTGCATTGCATCAAAAGAAAAGCAATACAAAATAATATCGCTACTACAACTTGCTTACAGGCATTTCTCATTATCAACTTCATTAGATAATTAATTGAATCAAATATAGTCCGTTTAACTTTTCAGTAAAACAGCATTGTCCAGGCGGCACGGGTATTTTTTCCAGAATGGGGTCGCAAAAAACAACGACAAATATTAAACCAACGTTGCAACGTTGGTTTTGTCCTGAAAAATAGTCCATTCAAACATTCTGATTTTTGCTTTTCTTTGCCAAAACTTATCACATGAGCATACTCGTAGGAATTATCATGGGCAGCGAAAGCGACCTGGAAGTAATGAAAGGAGCCGCAGAAATGCTGCGCCAGTTTGAAGTGGAACCGGAATTGACGATCGTATCTGCACACCGTACACCCGAACGTTTACGGGAGTATGCAAGCAAAGCAAGGGAAAGGGGACTGAAAGTAATTATAGCAGGTGCCGGCGGTGCTGCACATTTACCAGGCATGGTGGCGGCACAAACTATTTTGCCGGTGATTGGTGTGCCCGTAAAATCTTCCAATTCCATTGATGGCTGGGATTCTGTTTTATCAATTTTGCAAATGCCCTATGGTGTTCCCGTAGCAACAGTGGCGTTGAATGGTGCCAAAAATGCAGGCATCCTGGCCGCACAAATTTTAGCCCTGCATGATCCTTCCATTGCCGGCAAATTAGAAGCTTACAAAGAGTACCAGGATGATATTGTAATGGAAAGTGTAAAGAATGTACAGCGCTTTGGTTTTACAAATGAGTTTGATCAATAATGGTTTTCGGCCAGGTTTTGTTTGTTTTGGGTATCCGGCTTTTGTTTTCATGGCATCTGCGTTGCCCGTCCGAATTGCTGTCTGGGCAGAATTTGCACACTTTTACATAACCCCATTATTGTGTATCGAACGGCATTGCCCGGAATATAAATATTGGTAAATGTTTATATTGGGGTGGGGGTGAAGCACCCGGCGCTTAAAAACGATCAGGTAAAAATTTGGATAGTAGAGAATAAAGAGAGTATATGATTTTATAACCTGTTCAATATTTATTATTGTTACCGGCATCATTGTATATATCCTGCAGCTTAATGCAACCGGCACTGCTGGTGGCCGCGTCAGTTCCCGGATAACATCCCTTCCGGCATTCAAATAATTTCAATTGGCACTATTATGCTGGGAATCTGTTTTATAATGTTTATCGTAGGCAAAAGGGATGAGGATAAGGATACCTAATGTATAAATATTTATTGTTCGTTCAGCACAACAAAGTCCTGCTCCAGCGATAAAGAATTTTCATAAATAACCCGTAGAAATCCGTCACCCCATTTTGCATAGTACAGCATAAAGTTGTCTACCCTTTCCTGTAAATTATTATTGGGAAACAACTGCTTTTTTAGGTTCTGCAACTGGTGTTGCTGAGCTTCAAATTTTTTCTTTTCTGCTTTCAGCATTTTCTTTTCCAGTCCTGCTATTTTTTGCAATGCCTTTGTATGCAAAGCGTCTGTGTGCTGCTGCAGCGTAATGTCGATTTTGCCGGAAACATTTTTTAATTGATCGTATAAAGATTTCAACTGTTCCTTTTCGTTTTCTAAACTCAACTGCATATTGCTGTCTCTTTTCACCAGCAGGTTCAGCAGGTAAAATTCATTTTTAAAAATATCTTCCAGTGAAAATTGCAGCTTGTCAATAATGGCTGCATATTTTTTTTCGATCAGTAAAAATGAATTGCGCACTATCAACATTGGATACGGTACAGCAACCGCTTCAAATACTTTCTTTAATTCAAGCCAGTAAGCAATCTCACCGCCACCGCCGATAAAAGCAATATTGGGTAAAATCATTTCCTGGAAAACCGGCCGGAGAATAACGTTGGGACTAAAGCGTTCAGGATAATTATTCAATTCGCTCAAGATATCATCAGTAGAAAATACTTTGTCACTATTGACCATTGACCATTGACCATTCACCAGTTCTATTCTTTCCCTGCTGCCATCTGTCAAATAAAATAAATTTGTTTCCCTGCCACCTGTCTGCACTTTGTATTGCGGGGGGAATACTGATACTGTTTCCTGCACGCTTTTATGGGAAAAGCCTTCCAGCAATTCTTTTTTAATCACCGGGATAAAAGCCTGTTTCAGCAGCCGGTTGTCTGGCAATAGAATCAGCAGGCCATAAGCTGCAAACAATGCGTTCACGAGTTTAAAAGTTGCCTGCTCAATCGTAGTGTCCAATTCATAAGATGCTTTCACCAGGTCAACAATTTGTTTACCAAATTCATGCACCAGCAACTGGCCGCTGACGGTATCAATCATTTGCACCAGCGCCTTATCCACTTTCATCCTTCCTACAGCACCAGCCTGGTTTGTTTTCCATTCATATTTTTCTCCACCCAGGTAAATATGCCCCAGTTCTTCCAGGTCGGCATCTTCACTGCCCATATAAAATACGGGAACAAAGTTGCTGCCCGGTATTTGTTCAGTTAACCAATCAGCCAGTTTTACTGCATGTAATATTTTGTAGATAAAATATAAGTGACCCGTAAAAATATTGGGTTGGTGAGCGGTGCAGATAGTGAAAGTATTTGTATCGCTTAATTGTTGAATGTTGAATTGTTGTTTCTCCGAAAGGCCGGTGTCTTTATATTGTTCCTGCAGTGCCGCTACTAAAAGCGTTCTGTTTGTGTTAGCGGCCTTACGTTCAGCCATAGCCGCTTTGATGCCCGCCACTGAAACCGGGTGACTGTAAAAAGGCTTCAACTCTTGCTGCCCGCTGGTATAATCTAATACAATATTGGAAAAATAATTGGTTTTACGATATGCTAAACAGGAAGAGTTGAACTGCATCGGTTGAAATTTGAATCAATTTATTTCGGAGGACAAACATACAGCAATCCTGAAAATTAAAGCGGCAGGTTGTGTTAAATGGCTTAACACTATTCCACATTCTTTGCAGGTGGATAAATAATTTTCCATTTTCGTAACTTACGCACATGTCAGCAGATCCAATCGTTCAGTTAAAACAGTTGTTGTTTTTTATTCATTCCCTGGAAGAAAATGAATGGGATGAACTGGCTGCTATCTGGCAACCTTTCACCGCCAAAAGAAAAACCATCCTTACCCATGCCGGGGAAACAGAAAAATATTTATACTTCGTTACGGACGGAGTTCAGCGGGTTTTCTATCATGATGAGTATGACAGGGAAGCCACAATTGCATTCTCTTACCCACCTTCTTTTACCGGGGTGGCAGACAGTTTCCTGATGCAAACAGCGTCCCGGTGTTTTGTTGAAACATTAACGCCTTCTTCTTTTTTGAGAACCACCTATGCACAACTGGATGAATTGATGCATGAATACCATAACATCGAACATTTGATTCGCCTTGCCACCAACACAGCTTTTGCCGGGGTACTGGAGCGGATGATCGAAATACAGTGTTATTCAGCCGAAGAAAAATTCAGGACATTGCTGAAACGGAGCCCACATATTTTAAATTTGATACCGCACAAGTACATTGCTAACTATATGGGTGTGGATGCCACTAATTTCAGTAAGCTGCTTGCCAAAGTAAGGATCTGAAAAAATAAAATCTTGGTATTTACCAATAATTAAGTGAGCGCTGTCGTTCATTTTTGCTCTTACAAAAAATGAATTATCATGCGATACACATCCACAGAATTATTAAATAAGCTGTATGCCCAAACAGAAAAGCATATTGACAAAGCGATTTCAGTATGGCAAACAACGCCAGGTGCTATTTTCAACCATTCTGCTGCAGCCGGCAAATGGAGTGCAGCCCAATGCCTCGAACATTTAAACAGCTATAGCCGCTATTATTTACCAGCCATCGAAAAGGCACTTCAGGCTGCACAAAAACCACCTGCCGGGATTTTTAAAAGTGGCTGGCTGGGAAATTATTTTTTTCAACTGATGCTTACGGATAGCGCTGGCAACGCCAGAAAAAAAATGAAGTCGCCTAAAGACCACCGGCCACCGGATACATTGAACGGTGTTGGAGGATTGACTGAATTCATCAGCCAGTTAGAAAAACTCGGTACCCTGCTTACCTTGGCCCAACAGGTAAACCTCAATGAACTAAAAGTGCCTGTTTCCATTGCGCCATTTATTAAACTGAAACTGGGTGATACTTTCTTATTTTATACAGCGCATATACAGCGACACGTATTACAGGCCGACAGGGCATTGCAGGCAGCAGGTGCTATTAATAAACAGTCTGCAACTTTCTAATTGCCTGTTATTGCGCAGCAGTTTGAACGCTGAGGCATAACATAAATATGTGATGCCCGTTTTGGATGAACGGGAAAAAAATACTGTTAAGTTGCTACTGCAAAGGATATGGCCGCCAGGTGACAGTAAATCCCAAGAAACTTTCACACAGCTATGTGGTTGAAGACGAAAAAATTAAAATATAGTTTCGCAACCATTCTTTTCAAAACCTAAAAACTATTGAACTGGCACCAACCAGGCTTACACAAGAGCGTTTGTTGCCAATGGAAAATACTGTAGCCCCGTGAAATCAGCGAAACAGATTAGTCAATTTTTCTAGCCAACAATTAATTTTGAAAAAAATCTTAAAAATTATCACCCTATTGGCTGCAGTTTTAATACTGGGACTTGTTGCTATTGGCTGGTATGTAAAAAAAGTTTTGCCTGATACAGGCAAACCAACCAATCTAAAAATCACGGCAGCACCGGGCATGATTGAACGTGGTATATACCTGGCCAACCATGTTGCCGTATGTATGGATTGCCACAGCCAGCGTGATTACAGCTTATTTGCAGGGCCGATTAAAGAAGGTACGTTTGGCGCAGGCGGAGAACAATTTGGAAAACAGATGGGTTTTCCCGGCACGATTTATTCCAGGAATATCACATCTTATTCGTTAAACAAGTGGACCGATAGTGAAATATTCAGGGCTATTACCACGGGTGTAAATAAAAATGGCAAGGCCTTGTTTTCCATTAATGCCTTATCATGCTTATGGCAAAATGGATAGAGAAGATATTTACAGCATCATTGCTTATTTGAGAACACTGCCGGCAATACAAAATGATGTGCCGGAAACCAAATTGGATTTCCCGGTCAATTTTTTAGTGAATACCATGCCGGTAAAAGCAAGCTTTACTTTAAAACCCCGCAGCACGAATACCGTTGCTTACGGCGGTTACGTTGCCAATGCTGCTGGCTGTGTTGACTGCCACAGCAAATTTACGGGCAAGGGTGAAATGGTTGCGGGATCAGCGTTTGGCGGAGGAAGGCAATTCAATTTTCCTGGTGGCCTGGTAACTGCTCACAATATTTCGCCCGACAAACAATTGGGCATTGGTAGCTGGACAAAGGAACAGTTTATTAACCGGTTCAAAATGTTTACCGACTCTGCATGGAAATCCGCTAAATTATCGGCAACCGATTTTAACACACCCATGCCCTGGTCTATGTATGCAGGTATGAGTGCGCAGGATCTCAGTGCCTTGTTCGACTTCCTGCAAAGTCAAAAGCCAATGGCAAATAAGGTAAACAAATGGGTTGCAAATACAGAGCCGCAGGCATTCTTACTGTGTAAATAGGATTTAACAACAGGCGGTGAACACCAGCCTAAAACAATTTACATGGTTACGAGCTATAGCTGATTTTGCCACGTGGCTATTTCGCCAACTTACAATTCGACACTCTCCGATTAATATTCAAAGAACTTTTCTGTGCTTTTTTTAAGAGACCAGGGAAGTTCTTTTTTATAAAAACGCCTATCACATATTTATGTGTCACACTTTTAGGGTATAGGTACGGGGTTGCAGTTATGAGCGGTGATTTTTTGTGATAAGTAAATGGGTGCTGTTAATTACTGTTAAATTAGAACCCTTACTGGTACAGTTTTTCACATCAATATGGGGTTGCACAACTTTAATAACAGTGTGATATTTGCCTTGCCAACAATAATTACAACAAAAAAGTATGGTAATCATGAAAAAACAAATTTTAGCAACGCTGGTATTAATGGTATCAGTTTTTGCAACTGCAACAGCAGCCGACAAAAAAGAAGATGTGTGCAGCACGTCGAAAATTATTACCGTAAAGCCAAGTTTCACTAAGTTGGTGGTGGATGGCAATGTAGATGTTGTTTTATATGAAGACAACTCAAACTCCCAGATCAGGACATTTGGCGGCAATTGTGATCTTTCCGCCACCAGTATTTCCGAAAAAAATGGTGTGCTTACCATCCGCAACAAAAACAGCAAAGGTGAAAAAGTACTGGTATATGTTCCGGTTAGCAACCTTTCAGTAATTGAAGCCAGGGGTAACTCCAAGATATCCTCAGCTTCTGTTTTGAAATCACCCCAGCTTACACTGGTGATAAAGGGTGAATGTAAATTCAACATCCAGGCAACCGGCAACATTGATGTAGTGGATGAAGGTGAAACAGAAGTAACAGTGGAGAAGAAAAGTATTTCAATCAGTAAATCAGCACAATCTTAAAACCCGTACCCGCGAATTTCTATCGTTACAGCAATTGCAGGAAACAGATAGCCGGATATTGAAAACCAGATAAGAACCTGTTGCAGGAATAAAACATTCCATTGCATACAGGTTCTTTATTGCTTATCCCATTGATTGAAAATTGAAGTGGCTAATTAAAATCACTATCGTTAAAATCCTCGTCGGTAAAAGACTGTGAACCGATATTCAGCATACTTCCCATCAGGTCTTTAAACTCAATTTTTCCGTCCAGCACTTTTTTACTGATCATCGAATGTGCCGAAAGGCCGTGCAGCACAAACTCCATTAGAAGCGCCATTTCAGCCTCGTTGGCAGCTTTATAATATTTTTTTACCAGTGCATGCAGGCCATCTACTTTGTACAGCATCTGAATCTTATCTGCATCTTTTGTTTCAAAGAATAAATTCAGGTGATTACCGCTGTCGAACCAGCGGGTGATGGATTTGTACGGGGTATCATCCGGAGATGCTTCTTTGCCCCTTTTCTTTTTTAATGTATCGGGGTTAGGGAAGTATTGTCCAAACAGGGAACGGGTGGATTTTTCCAGCAAATTATAAGCTACCTGGTAGGGACCTTCCTGCTCGCCTTCATAAACCAGTTCTATTTTTCCTGTAATGGAGGGGATGATTCCGACTAAATCGCTTATCCAAACCTGTGTTTGTTTTTCCTGGTTAATGATTGCCCTGCGTTCTGCAGCGCTTACCGCATTCTCATAAGCAGCAATGGTAAGCCTTGCACTCACACCACTTTTTTTATCTACAAATTCACTGCCCCGGGCTTCAAAAGCCACCTGCTCAATCAGGCGCTTCACCAGGTCGCTTATCTTTACTACTTTCAACTGATCTTCATAGATATTCGCTTCCTGTTCTGTTATCGCCAGCGACGTTTCAATTGATTTGGGATAGTGTGTGAGTATCTGGCTTTCTATCCTGTCTTTAAGTGGTGTTACAATACTGCCCCGGTTGGTATAGTCTTCAGGGTTGGCGGTGAACACAAACATAACGTCTAAGGGGAGCCGCAATTTAAAGCCACGTATCTGCAGGTCGCCCTCTTCTAAAATGTTAAACAGGGATACCTGGATCCTTGCCTGCAGATCCGGGAGCTCATTGATTACAAAAATGCTCCGGTTGCTTCTGGGTATAATGCCATAATGCAATACCCGCTCATCTGCAAAACTCAATTTGAGGTTGGCTGCTTTGATGGGATCAATATCACCAATGAGGTCGGCAACACTTACGTCGGGCGTGGCTAATTTTTCGCCGTAGCGCTGGCTTCTGTGCAACCATGCTATAGGGGTGTCATCGCCATTTTCTTCAATTAAATCAACCGCATATCTCGAAATGGGATGCAGTGGGTCATCATTGATCTCACTGCCGGCAACAACGGGGATGTATTCATCCAGCAGTTCAATCATTTGCCTGGCCATTCTTGTTTTGGCTTGTCCACGCAATCCTAAAAACAAAATATTGTGCCTTGAAAGTAAAGCCCTTTCAGTGTCGGGAATTACCGAGTCTTCATAGCCAAGTATGCCGGGAAACGGATTTTCTTTCGCCTGTATTTTTTTGATCAGGTTGCTGCGGATCTCATCTTTGATGCTTTTGGAAATGTAGCCGCTTTTTTTTAATTCACCGAGGGTCTTTATTTTATTCATTTTGATTTTTTATTTGCCGTTGAGGCGTTGAGATGTTTTTCTTATTCTTCTTTTAAGCGTTAGCTTACACAATACCGGCGCATTCCATCTTTTAATAATGCTGTATTAAAGTTGATGATAAAGCCTTCATGTAATCCGGTTAATTTTAAATGACTTAATATTTGAGCTTGCCAAAGCGGATTGATAAGTTCTACCGCTTTTAGTTCGCAGATGATAGTTTGACTTACTATAACGTCAAGCCTTAATCCTTCATCAAAAACCAACCCATCATATTCTATCGGAAGCTTTACCTGCCGCAAAGTCTTCACAGTCCGCTTGGTTTACTCTTGACAAAAACACACTTCATATACTTGCTTCAATAAACCCGGACCAAGGTTTCTATGAACAGTGAACGCTGCATCTCTTATTTGCTGTCACAACCACTCTTCTTCATCTGTTAATTGGTACATTCTATACTATTTTTGTTTGCCGTTTCGGCGTTGGGACGTCTTCTTTTCAATGTTGAAAAACGTTGTGACGTCTCAGCGGCATATTTATATCTTCATAATCACAGCACTTGCTATGATAATTTTTTATTGCCGTTTTGTCGTTGCAACGTCTTCTTTTCATTCTTGCAAAACGCTTTACGTCTTAACGGCCTATTTATATCTTCATAATTACAATACTTGCTGCGATAATTTTTGTTGACCGTTTCGGCGCTGCGACGTTGTCTTTTCAATCAGGTAAAACGTATTGATAACTTAGCAACATACAAAATTAAAACACCGTCTTTCTCCTTCCACTCTCAAAATCTTTAAATATAAATGCACCCAGTTTATCAAGCGAAGCAAAAAAAGCTTTGCCATTATTTGTCTCGGTAAACTCCTGTACAAACTTTTGCAGGTATGGGTCGCTGGCAATCATAAAAGTGGTGATCGGTATTTTTAATTTTTTGCATTGGGTAGCCAGGCTCATGCACCGGTTCAGTATTTTTCTGTCTACACCAAAACTGTTTTTATAATACTTTGTTCCAACTTTTAAGCAGGTAGGTTTGCCATCAGTGATCATGAAAATTTGCTTGTTGGGATTTCTTCGCTTGCGTAAAATTTCCATCGCCAACTGCAATCCGGCAACCGTATTGGTATGATAAGGTCCTACCTGCAAATAGGGGAGGTCTTTCACTTCAATCGTCCAGGCATCATTTCCGAATACCACAATGTCGAGTGTATCTTTCGGGTATTTAGTTTGTATCAGTTCACTCAGTGCCATCGCTACTTTTTTGGCCGGTGTTATCCTGTCTTCGCCATAAAGGATCATGGAATGAGAAATGTCAATCATCAGCACCGTGGAGGTCTGGCTTTTGAAGTCTGTTTCTCTTATTTCCAGGTCATCTTCCTGCAGGCGGAAACTTTCGGCACCATGGTTGATCTGTGCATTGCGGATAGAGGCTGTAAAATCTATTTGCTCCAGCGTATCACCAAACTGAAAGGGCCTGGTTTCCGGGTTGATTTCATCACCGCCACCCGGTTTGAAAGTGTGGTGGTTGCCCTGCTTTGTTTTCTTCAGCTTGCCGAAAATTTCTTCCAGGCTTTTCTTGCGGATACCCTGCTCTGTTTTGGGAGTAATTTTTATTTCGCCTTTTCCTTTGTCCTCATCCACATAACCTTTCTCTTTCAGGTCCTCAAAAAAATCCCCCATACCATACTCATTGTTGGTAAGCTTATATTCTTTGTCCAGCTCATTCATCCACTGCATGGCTTCGCTTACATCGCCGTTGGTATAGGTAAGCAGTTGCATAAATAAATCGAGCAACTGCTCAAATTTACTTTTTGCATTTTCGGCGGGATCATAGTGAGAGAAGTTAAAACCTTTCATAGTTGTTATTTTGACGATGGATTACCAGCCGCTGGTCAGCAGTCGGCAGTTGTTGAATAGAAGAAGACGATTGATCAGCAACTTTACATCAGCGCCCTGCTGCCGGAGGTTTGTGGTCTCCTGCAATTTATGAAACATTTGAGTATATCAATAGGTTCGGTTGTTAAATAAAAAATCCTCCCTGAACGAGGAGGATCTTGAAATACTTACAAACTCGTTTATCGCTGAGAATCTGCTGCAGGTGTATCATTTTTGATAACCCCGCCATTTTCCACTGCAGGTAGTTTACCAGTTCCATATTGCTGTTCAATTGCATTGATACCATTCAAAAACTGGTGTCCTCTTTCCGCATCTTCATACACCGGGCGCAGCTTGTTGCTGAGGTTAGAAATAAAATTTTCCCTTTCCAACTGGTACCGTATCTGCGTGCTGTTGTTGAGCGTCGTTTGCAATTCAGCTCCCGACATATCACCCAGGGCAGCGTAGTATTCCATTTGCTGTTCCAGGTCTTTCCTTACAGATTTTCCTACTTTCTGCGCCAGGGCAGTATCACCTGCTTTGTAGCAGGCTTCTAAAAATTGCAGGGAAATGTAATTATGCTGTTGAAAACGGGAAATCATACCATAACCAAAATTTTCTTCCAGGATGTTCTTATCACATCGCTGCAGTAATTTTTTAGCCTCCTCTTTTTTCCCATCATCGGCCAGGTTAGTGGCTGCAGTGGCATAAGCCAACCTGATACTGTTCAAATGCCGGCGGTTCTCTTCATCAAAATATACTCCTTGCTTATCGGCATTGCCAAATACAAATTTGTTGGTCATCTTATCTATCACCCATGGTTGGTTCACGTCACCGTTTTCCACCGGTATCAACCTGTACGCCAATCCATCCTGCCGGATATACTTATCAAAACCAAGCCCAATCCGTTCTGAAGTAAAATAAATCGGGCGCTTCCATTTGTTGGCAGCAATGATATTTAAAATAGCTGCATCATTTTTTTGCAGGATCGTTTTCGGGATATCAAACCTGAGTTCATTTACCACGCTGTCATTTGCATTCACTGTACCGTTGGTTTTCACTAAATTCACGTTGACCGGTACGGTTACTTTTTTAGTAGGATAGGTATTGATCACAATGCCATCCCCCACGGGCCTTACTTTATTAGGATCGTCACTACCGGCCCAGTCTTTCATCATGGTAAAAAGATCCATGTATTGATTCTGATCAAATAAAGGGTTTTGTACAAAATAAAGCCCATCCCTTTTGGCGCCTTCAATCTGTTCTGATGTCCAGATTGGATCTATTGGATCGCTTTCATTTAACTTATACCTCAATTGATTGATGTACCAGTCAATACCTAGTAAGCTGGAGTTGATCACCCTTACATCCCGGCGGATACCTTCTACTTCCTGCGCATACCACAATGGGTAAGTATCATTATCGCCAAAGGAAATCACGATGGCATTTTTATCGCAGCTTTCTAAATAATTTATTGCAAGGTCCCTGGCCAATACTTTCCTGCTCCTGTCGTGATCATCCCATTCCTGGCTGGCCATTAGCAGCGGTACGGCAGCAATACAAATAGCTGCCGCCAAATAATTAGCAATCGTGCTGCTCATGAATTTTGCAAGCAAATCTTTTATGAATAATACACCCAGCCCTATCCAGATAGCAAATGCATAAAAAGAGCCCACAAAAGCATAATCCCTTTCTCTTGGCATATTACCCGGCATATTGAGGTAAATAACAATGGCAAGTCCGGTAAAGAAAAACAACAATCCAACGATCAAACCATCCCGCTGATCTTTTTTGAACTGGTAAAATAAACCCAGCAGCCCTAGTATTAAAGGGAGAGCAAATAATTTATTATTGGCCTTATTATGCTTCATGCTGTCTGGCATTTTATGCTGGTCACCCAGGCGGATATTATCCCAGAACGGAATGCCGCTTTTCCAGTTGCCATCCCGTACATTATTCATAACGGCACCCTGTATGTCATTTTGTTTACCTGCAAAATTCCACATAAAATAACGCATGTACATCCAGCCTACCTGATATTGCATGAAGAAACTGATATTATCTCCCATGGTTGGTTTGTTGCTCCATAAACCTGTTTTGGGATCTTTAACGATACCGGCAAAGTCAGCATAATATTGGGCATGCCCCTGTTCATTGCCAGCATCCCACATGCGGGGAAAAAGATGTTCATCTTCGGCGTGATAGGTTACGCTTTGCTTCCTGCCTTTCTTTTCATAACCATTCTTAGTTTTAATGTACGTTTCTTCATTAGTATAATCTGGCTGATAGTCTTCGCCCGAAACATTGCCTGCGGTAAAATCAGCACCAAACATCACCGGCGTATCGCCATATTGTTCCCTGCTTAAATATCCCACGAGGCTCACCGGGTTGTCTACATTGTACATATCTATTGCCGTATCTGCATTGGAACGGATAAGCGTGGTAAGATAAGAGGAGTAGCCCAGCAGCATAAAAGTGATACTCCATAAACTGAGCTTTAAAAAATTCCAGTTGTTTTTGTTAGCCACACGCAGCCCAAAAAATATCAGTACACCAACCAAAATAAAGAAGAAGGCAAAACCAGTGAAGAACGGTAGCCCAAAATCATTCACAAATAAAATATCGAAATTACCTGCCCCTTTAATGGAGTATTGTATCATCACTTTTTGAACAATACCCGTAATGGCGCAACCAATAAAAAACGCAATCACGGTTCCCCAGGTGGTTACCTGATAGCGCTTAAAGTAGTAGAGCATCACCATTGCGGGAATGGTAAGGAGATTTAATAAATGCACACCGATAGAAAGCCCCATCAGGTAGAATATTAGAATAAGCCACCGGTCTGCCCCGGTAAAATGTCCTTTGATACCAATTTTTTCTTCTTCAGTAACAGCATCCTCCCATTTTAATGCTGCCCAAAAAACAACGGCTGTAAAGAAAGAGGAGAGGGCATAAACTTCACCTTCCACTGCGCTGTACCAAAATGAATCGGAAAAACAATAAGCCAAAGCGCCCACCACGCCCGCAGCCATGATTGCAAAAGTGTGTTCGCCGTTTAATTCGGGAGAAGATTTGAGTATTAATTTTTTTGCAAAGTGGGTTATGCTCCAGAATAAAAATAAAATGGTAAAGCCGCTGGACAATGCGCTCATCAGGTTAACCCCGGTAGCTGCATGCTTAGGATCAAAGGGCGCCATGAATAAGCGGCCGATCAACACAAACAAAGGTGCCCCTGGCGGATGGGGGATTTGTAATTTATAGGCACTGGAAGCAAATTCGCCACAATCCCAAAAGCTTCCTGTGGCTTCCATCGTCATAATGTACACCGTACAGGCAATAAGGCATATCGCCCACCCGGTAATGTTGTTGATCCGTTTATAATTCATATAATCAGTGGTTATTAATGGGGGCAAATATAAATAGTTTGAAGTTTGCAGTTGATAGTTTGTGGTTATTTATAATTTTTTTGCAAATTGAGTGGATCGTGGGCAGCTTTTTTCATTTCATTTGATCGCCGCAGATTTTTAAGATGGAAAAAAAAAGGCAAATAAAATCCCGGCGTTTTACGGCCGGGATTTTTAATAAGCAATTAGAAAGGTATTTTAATTTGCTTTGATCAGTTTTAGTGTCTGCGTTGATGTACCCTGTACCACCTTCACTATATAAACCCCGGTAGCAAAATTGTTTCCGAACGTATATTTCGTGTTACTGTTGCCTGTAGCCTGGTACATTGGTTTTCCATCATAGCTGTAAACCATTATGGTTATTTTTTCACTGCTGCCACCTGCTACCATCAATCCAAAAGACGTGTTGGATGGATTTGGAAATACATTTACAGTAAGTGCATTATTGGCAACAATTGCATCAGGTGTGCTGGCCTTAGATGTTGTAACCGGGTTGGTTGCCGAAGGGTTGGCTCCCCTCGCAAGTTGAGTTGTTATTGTTACAACAGCGGAAGCTGCACAACCATTCGCATCGGTCACCGTATAGGTGTAAGTACCGGCTGACCTGGAAAAACTTCCGGTGCCCGTGTAAGGAGCTGTACCACCTGTAGCAATAACAGTAACTGGTGCCAGTCCTGTTGATACATTGATGGCACCTGCAGTTGCTGTTACACTTAACGGAGCAACTGGCTGCGTTGTGTTAACCACGGCAACCGAAGTTGTATTGGTTGCATCATTTACTGCGAAGTAACTGGTACCGCTTATTATAGCGGTGGTATCCCATACGGCTACATGATTTAGATTAGAACTTATTACCAATAAAGTACCAACAATTCCTTTTTCAAAGCTGCCATTTGGATACAGGTTGCCGCTTTTTAAAGTACGGTCAGTATCCGCTTCAAAAAAAGCAACGTTATCAATATAAGTTGTACCCGAAGACTGGTCTATCTGTATAATGAAACTGGCTGCTGATTGTGATTGCGGTGCAGTAAATAAAAATTCATGATCTTTTCTCGTTGTACCAAATACACCGTATTGCATTGGAACCAGGGTGGCCCATGGTGAGCCGGTCATCCTGATATATGCTCTAATCTGCCCATTTGAAGTGGTACCAAGTGTACTGAACTTCAATACATAGTTTTTAGTATTGCTTACTGCACCAATAGTGAAGTACACAGATGTCCTGGAGCCGGAAATACTAGTTGGGAAAGATAATTTTAAAGAACCTTTTCCTGCACTTACCGGGTATGATCCTGTACCGGTATAAGGCGCTGTGCCTCCGGCAGCACTCACATTTACATTTGCTGAACTTCCAAAGCAATTAATGTCAACCATACTGCTGGCGATCGCTCTAAATGAAATGCTTCCACCATCAGCAACGGTTACAGGCACTATTGAAGTACATCCTTTTGCATCAGTTATTGTGTAATTAAAGGTTCCTGCGGATACAGTAAAATTGCCCGTACCGGTATAGGGTGCAGTACCACCAGTAGCAGAAACAGCAACAGTAGTAGTGCCACCAGGCACGGTGATGGTGCCAGGTGTTGCAACAGCCTGTAAAGCTGCGGCTGGCTGTATTACGGTGATTGACACTGTGGAAGTCGCTCCACCTGCATCAGTCACGGTGTAATTACGTGTACCTGCAGTAACTGTAAAAGTTCCTGTGCCTGTGTAAGGAGCTGTACCACCTGTAGCAGTAACCTCCACAGCGGCAGTTCCGCCAAAACAATTAACCGCAGCAGCAGTGGCAACAGCTTTCAACGGACTGGCAGCACCCGTATCTTTCACCATTATTTTTGATGTGTAAGGTTGTAGTGTAAGGGTGTTATTATATACCGTACCGTCTACCGCTGTATAACTTCCATCCAATGCAATCGTTTTAGCCGAATTGGTTGGATTATATTCAAAACGTAACTGGTCGTCTGTATTTAATACAGTTGCATTTGCTTCAAAAAATTGAATGTTATCCAGGTAAGTGGTACCGGAGTTTTGCTCAATTTCAATTACAAAGCTGGCTGCAGCATCTGTTGTTGGGCCTACAAACAGGTATTCATGGTCGGTTCTGCCAATACCAAACGATTTTGTTTGAATAGGCGTAAAACTGGTGTAGGGCGATGCTGTTTTTCTAAGATAGGCATTTACCATTCCCAGTTGTGTGGTACCAAAAGTGCTGAACCTTAAAATGTATTTTTTCGAGGAAGTAACTGCGCCGATCGTGCTGTGGATGGTTCCGTACCTGTTGGCAGTAGGAACAAGGAAGTTCATCCTAAATGAACCGCCATTTATTTTGTTTGTGTTATCCCATAAACCCGTTATGCTACCTCCAAATAAGGTAACACCCAATATATTACTGGTAAATGTTCCGCCATTGGCCACTTTGTTGCTACCAACAGTGCCCTCCAGTTTGTAACTAACAGTGGTTTTAGCAGGTTTCTTTGAATTGATATCATCACCAGCAAACGACTGAAAACCAGTCAGCGATTGTTTTGATACGGGTATAGCTGCGCCCCCGGAGGTAGTATATATATCGTAAGAAAAGCCTCCAGGGTTCGCCATATTGTAGTAGTTGCTGTCGATATCACCCAGTGCCCTGATAGCTGATTGAACCGTTGTAGCTACCGGCTGGTTCAATCCTGAATTGATGTACATGAAATTCTTCTGTGTTGTAGTTGTGGTGTAATTTATATTGCGCTTTACAGCAAGGTTCCTGATTTCGCCAATATTTGCCCAACGCATCACACTCACGTTTACCCCTGTGTTATTGAAAAAAGTATTTCCGTTTATCTTTACATTGATGGGGTTATTGGTATGTATACCATCTTTGCGAATATCGAAAATAGTATTGTTCAATACATCTATATTAAGCGAACGGCCATCTAAATGGATACCAGATACATCCACGCTGGATGTAAAGCGGCTGAGTGGTGCCCCCATTCCCCTCATAATAATATTATCTTTTATCACGCGGTTGGTATAGTTAACACCAGGATTTGCGTCTGAAGATCCTGACCAGGTATAAATACCACCACCATCTTCTTTATTGATACAAAAATAATTCACCACATTGTTATTCACCATGATATTGCTTCCCTGGAATTCTATCCCAACAAAACCTGAAGAATCAACCTTGTTATATTCTATTACCAGGTTATTTAATACGGATGCAACAATTGCTTTGTAAGAATTACCGGAACTGGCTCCCATACCAGCAAGCATCCCAGTATTATTTACTTCACAATTTCTGATGGTGTTATTGTTAACATATACATTGTAAAATTTTATTGCGTTGTTAAGTGTATGATTGATAGTGCAATTGTCAATCAGAATATTTGACGTGTTTTGTGACGTGATACCGGTTTCGCCTGCATTGCTGATATCGCAGTTTTGCACTGTGATGTTAGACGTGTTATTGAGGTAAACGGTCATTCCGTTTGCTCCTTCTAACGCAAGATTATTTAAAGTGATATAACTCCTGGTACTGATGGTAACCAGCGTATCCACGGTACCGGCCTTTACAGAGTAGGAAGCCGGATTGGCGCTGCCAAAAAACATTTGCACTCTTTTGGTGCTGTTGTTAAAATACCATTCACCCAACTGATCGAGCGTACGGGGATCATTCTGAATAAAATACCCATAGTTCCTCGTGCCATCGTAGGTAGATCCACCCAGATTCTGGTAACTGATAGTGCCGCCACTATGCCCGGTAATTTTACACCTGTCAAGCACCCATAATTTTTTCCTGATCACAGCCTCTGCACCAGTCCAGTTGGTGGAGCTGGTAAGCTCATTATCAGTGATAGACGACGTGCCGGAAAAGGTTTCGTATTTGAGGAATCCGCCATTGGCGTCCGTTGCATTAGGGTACCTTCCAAGCGCCTGTGGCCGGCCGTTGAGGGATACCAGATTCATTGTAGCCTTGCCCATCGCAGCGGCCTGGTAAATACCGTTGCCAAGGGAAGTCCAGGAAGAAAGAGTCGTAAAGCCCGAAATCACCGGCTTTGCGCCAGTGCCATAATCACTAAAAGTAATTGGTTTGCCGCTGCTGCCTGATTTGCCAACAGTGAGGGCACCGTAAAAAACATCCCCACGCATAAAAAGCACATTGTCTCCCGGGAGGATAACTGCAAAAGATGCGTTTACCTTGCTAAGCGTTCTCCATGCTGTTGCTGGGGTTAGGCCGTTGTTCGCATCATTGCCGGAGTTAGCTACGTAAAAGTTTTTTGCTTCGGAGGTAATTGTTAAGCCACAGAGCAAAACAATCAGCAGTAAAAATTGGTTTTTCATTCTTGTTTGGATTTTAGGTAACATAAATTTTGTTTCACAACTTGCAAGGCAATGCCTGCAGGCCTTTTGGTCTTTAAAAAAAATATTTAATTTCTGAAAAAATTCTAGTGGTACCATGCTGTATAGCATAGTAATTTATTTCAACCATTCTTAAAAAAGAATGAGATAAGGACGAAATAATCCTTCTGTGGTTTAGGTGGTATGGGGTAATGGGGGTTGATGAATTATTTGGGGTATGGATTTAACAGAATGCATTAAATCTTTTAACCAGATATTGGATTTCATTCAACGTATTATTTATGATTCCTGAAGGCGAATCTCCAAATAATTCTGTCAGCAATTTCCAAATTATGTGCCAAAGGTGCCTAATCAGCGTATTAAAATCATTTTGTTATCCACTATAAAATTAACATTACGTTTACAGTGATGATTTACAACGATTTATCCTGATCTGTGTGGAAAAGTTTAGTTAAATAAAAAATTTTGTAGCAATATCCAGGCCATATTTGTAATATAATATTAGGTTTTTTAATAGTATGGGTAAATGCAGGCAAATTGTTCATATTGCCCTAGCGTTGTATATGGATGAAGTAATATTTCTATGTTGTAGACTGCGATAACCTTAGGATAAGAGCAATTTCCGATAGAGAGCCAGTTGTTTTAACCGCCAAATCAGGGGAAGAAAATCCCCGCAGGTAATTGAAGGAGTTAACGTGATTACTGTAACAATAAACACTTATACTGCGAAAGAAGTTCCGCAACCACAGGTGTTACTTGCGTTCGGGTTTTTGAATGTAAATCCTCTGGAATTTAAACCACCCTGCCAGTCGATTTCCATACCCATCAGGTAAATACCATGCGATTTTTCCATCACAAAAGGTATTCCTTCCACTTCAAAATTATCGTCCTTTTCTGTTTTGCTGTCAAAACCCAGCACATAGGTCATACCACTGCAGCCACCGCCTTTTACTCCAACCCTTAGCACATTGCTTTTGTCAAATCCTGCGTCATTCATCAGGCGTTTAATTTCATTCACGGCTGTATTCGTGAAAGTTACCGGGGCTGAAATTGCTGCTTCCATAATTGTTTTTATTTTGCGCAAAGGTATCACGATTTTAAAAATCAGCACACAACCGGGTTTTGCGAAAGAAGGAAATAATTGGCCGGAGATTGCCTTATTTTTGTTGCTAAATTAAAGAAAGATGATTTTGTTGGAAATTGTTGTACAGGATGTACAGGTTGCTGTGATGTTCGTTTTTTTTATAGCCATTGCCTGGCTGCTCGCAGAGTTTAAGGGAATGAAAGATGAAATAAAAGAACGGATGGGTATCAACAACGAGATTATTAAACTTAGATTGCAGGCATACGAACGGCTTTCCGTTTTTGCTGAAAGAGCGTCTTTAAAAAACCTGGTGTCCCGTACTCCCTTTGCAGATATGAATGTAATAGACCTGCAATTAAAATTACTGGATACCCTTCGCAGTGAATATGAGTACAATGTAAGTCAGCAGATATATGTAAGTGCTGATATGTGGAAAGCGGTCGGTAATCTAAAAGACCAGAATAGCTATATCATCAACCAAATAGCTGCAACCGTGCCCAACAACGCTCCGGCAATAGAACTAAGCAGGCGGCTGATTGAATATGCGGCAAACAAAAATGCAGAATTGGGCAGTATTGTATTGGATGCGCTGCAATTTGAAGCAAAAAAAATATTTTAATACCTGACCTGGACGCTGTCAACGATAGATACTTTAAAACAAGCTGGAATGAATAAAATACTTACAGACGCCGGCATCGAGATTAAACAGCTCTACACTGCTGAAGATTTAAAAGCCGGGGATAACGAACTGCCGGGTAAGTTCCCTTTTACCAGGGGAGTGCAGGAAGATATGTATCGTGGGAAATTGTGGACCATGCGCCAGTACGCTGGTTTTAGTACCGCAGAAGAAAGCAATAAGCGCTATCATTATTTATTATCGCAGGGGGTAAACGGGTTGAGTGTAGCTTTTGATTTGCCCACACAAATCGGTTACGACAGCGACCATTACCTCTCGGAAGGAGAAGTGGGCAAAGTAGGGGTGGCGATAGACAGTTTGGAAGATATGGAGATATTATTTAAGGGAATCAATCTCGAAACGGTGTCCACGTCAATGACCATTAATGCCACGGGCTTTATTTTGCTGGCCTTTTATGTGGTCCTGGCGAAAAAGCAGGGAGCCGATCTTAAAAAAATTTCCGGTACCATACAAAATGATATATTAAAAGAGTATGCCGCAAGGGGTACCTACATTTATCCACCTAAAGCATCCATGCGTATCATCACGGATATTTTTGAATGGTGTGCAGTAGAAGTGCCCAAATGGAATACCATTTCCATATCAGGTTACCATATCCGGGAGGCCGGCAGTACGGCTGTGCAGGAAATTGCCTTTACTTTATCTAACGGCAAGGCATACGTAAAGGCAGCGATGGAAAAGGGAATCGATATCAATGTATTGGGCAAACGCCTTTCTTTCTTCTTTAATGCACATAATAATTTGTTTGAAGAGGTAGCTAAATTCAGGGCTGCACGGAAAATGTGGGCTGTTATGATGAAAGACCTGGGTGCTACGGATCCTAAAGCAATGATGTTGCGGTTTCATACACAAACAGGCGGCGCAACACTTACTGCGCAGCAACCATTGAATAATATTGCAAGGGTTACTATCCAAACCCTGGCGGCGGTGCTGGGGGGCACACAAAGCCTGCACACAAATGGTTATGATGAAGCGCTTAGCCTGCCAACGGAAGAAGCGGCGAGAACTGCCCTGCGTACCCAGCAAATTGTGGCTTTTGAAAGTGGCGCACCTGATACCGTTGATCCGCTGGCAGGGAGCTATTTTGTGGAGAACCTGACTGCAGCGGTAGAGGACAACGCCTGGCAACTGATTGAAAAAATTGATTTGATGGGAGGAAGTGTCGCTGCTATTGAGCAGGGCTACATGCAGAATGAAATAGCCAGAAGCGCTTATGAATACCAGCAGCAGATAGAGGCTGGAAAAAAAATAATTGTGGGGGTAAATAAATTCCAGGTAACAGAAGAAAATAAAGTGCCGCCTTTTAAAATTGACGACAGCATCAGGCAGGTACAGTCAGACAAATTGAAAAAACTGAGGGAAAATCGCGATAATACAAAAGTGGAACGTTGCCTGCAGCAAATAAATAAAGCAGCAGTTAGCGGCAGCAATTTACTGCCGGTTGTGGTAGATGCCGTAGAAAGCAATTGCACCCTTGGAGAAATTTCGGATGAATTGAGAAAAGTGTTTGGAGAGTTTAAATAATAGGCTTTAATGGCGTGCAGCAGCAAAAATATGCCTGGCTTGATGACAAATTTAAATGGGGCTTTAGAGCCGGGCTGATGATATTGTAACTGCGGGAAGCTATTTTTAAAGGAAACCAGGCATCGATTTCAGTAAATGCATTTCCAATATCGAACCCTGTCAAAAAAAAAATATTAAAATAATTGGGGAACAGGATTTTTAGTTAATTTTAACACTTTAAGGATTACCATATTAACTATTTGTTATGCCTGGTTGCTATTCTACATTTTAAAAAACTGCAAATGAATTATCACTACCAAAACAAAAAAAACAATTCGATCGTTTGGCTTTTATTCTTCTTCCTGGGTCTTTGGTCAAATAATGCAATTTCCCAAATTACCATCTCCACAGAGTCTGGCACCAATTATAATGGTTTGAGTGGTATAGCCCCTGCAACGCCTGCCGTTCCTGCTGCTATCACCTTTGTAATCCAAAACACCAATGCAGTTCCGATCACTTTAACACAGTTGCATTCTTATTGTAAAGCATCACAAAACGGATCGAGGCAAAAACTTTGGTATAGTACCACTTCATTATCAGGAGCACCTACCATAGCAACTCCAGCCTGGACATTAATAGGTACCGGCAACGTATTGTCGATACCAACAGACGGTTATTACCAGGCAATTACGGGTTTATCTTTTATAATACCAGCCGGCGCAGAATACCGTTTTGCAGTTGAATCGAGCAATGGAATATCATATACAAATGCCGCAAGTCTGCCTGCACCCAGTATCCTATCTGCAAGTGGGGTTAATTTAAAAGTGTTCGATGCCGTAGTAGCCGGCGCTGCTGTTGGATATGGTGGCGGCTTTCCAAGCCCTGCCAATACCCCAAGGGCTTTTACCGGACGGATCGTGTTTACAGGTATTACCTGTAATGCGCCTACGTTACCGGTTCTTTCAGCCGATACCGCCATCTGCGCTGGTAGTTCTGCTACATTAAGAGTTACCAGCGGCAGTCTTAACTCCGCCACTGAATGGAGATGGTTCACCGGAAGTTGCGGTGGCACTTCAGTAGGAACCGGCACCTCTTTAACTGTAACTCCTGCTGCAAATACAACGTATTATGCCCGTGCCCAGGGAGGCTGTGCTGCACCGGGCGCCTGCGCCACTGTAACAGTTACTGTTAACCCTAATCCTGGCACCCCCGCCATCAATGCGATTACACCAATATGTCTTGGTTCAGTGCGTGCCTTAACTATTAGTCCGATAGCAATTACCCCTGCAAGTGTAACAGTTAGTTCTGGTACCGTTGCCATTAACATACCGGATAATACTGCAAATGGTGTAAGTAATAATTTAACAGTAGCGGGTGTTCCTGCAGGAGCTACTATTACCGGAATAGATGTAAGATTGAATATGACCCATACTTATATAGGGGACATGCTGTTTAACCTGAGAGCGCCTAATGGTTCTATTTTGGCTTTGGATAAATACCTAACCGGGACCGGTGATGCAGGAGAAAATTTTGTCAACACCATTATTAGTTCTGCAGGTACAGCCGATCTTAGCAGCGGCGTTGCCCCCTTTACCGGCATATTTAAACCGGATGCAATCAATACGCCTATAGGAACAGCACCGGTGCAAAATCCGGCTGGTTTTGTCTCAACTGCAGCTTCTTTTGCCAATCTTTATTCAATACCCAATGGGGTTTGGACACTGGCGATGGCAGATGGCGGCCCTGCCGATTTAGGCATTTTGACTGGGTGGACCATTACGATCAATTACACGACGGCAGCCACATCCTACCCTGCAATTTGGTCACCGTCATCCACCCTTTACACCGATGCGGCGGCAACTATTTTATATGATGGTACAACGCCAACTTTCACGGTATATGCAAAGCCGGCAATAACCACCACTTACACGGCCACATCCGTTAACAATGGTTGCTTTTCTGCAGCTTTCGCCACTACTACCGTTACGGTAAATAATCCTGTAAGCATTACCGTTAACCCGGTGGATGCTACCATTTGCGAATTTGGCACTGCACTGTTTAGTGCAGGCGTTACTGGTACTATGCCCGGTTTTCAATGGCAGGTAGATGCAGGCTCCGGTACTTTTACAGACATTACTGACAACCAGAATTATTCAGGTGCCACAACAGATTCTTTAACAGTTACCAATGTTCCCGCTACATGGAATGGATACCGGTACCGATCTATTATAACAAGTATAGCGCCCTGTACCGTATCTGTCATTAGCGATACAACTGTTTTAACCGTGAACGCCACACCAGTGGTAACAATAAGTGCTGCTCCTTATACTAAGATATTACCTGGCCTTACCACCACTATTTCAGTAAGTTCCACTCCCGCAGCGGTTTCATATACCTGGTTTAGAGATGGATTGCCAATTCCATCCGCCAACACCAGTTCTGTTAACGCCACAATAGATGGCCTGGGTGTGTATAAAGCTACGATCATTGATGTAAATGGATGTACCAACACCTCGGGTGAATTGGTGATATCTGATTCAGTGTCTACCAAACTGTTTATTTTCCCTAATCCAAACAATGGTCAATTCCAGGTGAGGTTTTACAGTATAACTGGTAATGTACTGCCACGTACTTTGACGATATACGATTCTAAAGGTGCGATGGTGCTTAATAAAACATACAGCATTGGCAAACCATACGACCAGATGGAGGTGGACTTTACCCACCTCAGCAGTGGTGTTTACATGGTTAACTTACTGGATTTCTCCGGTAAGAGACTGGCTTTGGGTAAAGTAGTGGTTCAATAGACGAACTTAATAGATCATTCAATAAATTTTTATTTCCGAATCCCGGTTGCTGAAGCAGCCGGGATTTTTTTGTTTGTATAGGTGCCTGCAAAACAAAATCGTACGGGTACACCGCTCGATCTGTTCAGGAACAAAAAAGCCAATGAACCCGAATTCATACCACATCAGCCAGGTTTAAATTTTACAGACGGTAAACCTACCCAATCATTTATTTCTATTTTTATCACTATTGTCCGACTAAAACTTTACCAAATCGCTCAAGTGTTTACTGGTTGAGGGTTCTGGCCCCTCTCCTTTGGAGAGGGGTTGGGGTGAGGTCATGCAGGCTTGATAAGGCTTT